>ENA-UOJH01000160-UOJH01000160.1-human-gut-metagenome-genome-assembly--contig:-C148-NODE-160-length-69768-cov-142.048169_pt1 | contig 69768 bp, 50 predicted proteins | sample MGYA00242345_ERZ723892 | MGnify/ENA metagenome assembly ERZ723892 | reverse complement strand
AACCCGCGACCCCCAGCTTGGAAGGCTAGTGCTCTATCAACTGAGCTATTTCCGCAAGTTAAGAAAAAGTGGGTGGTGATGGATTCGAACCACCGAAGGCATAGCCAGCAGATTTACAGTCTGCCCCATTTGGCCACTCTGGTAACCACCCAATCTTTATTAGTAGCGTATCGCTTGGATACTGAAGAAAAACTGCGTTCAGGTTTTCTGTTTGTTTGAGCCTCTTGTCGGATTCGAACCAACGACCCCGAGATTACAAATCACGTGCTCTGGCCAACTGAGCTAAAGAGGCAGATCCTTGCAGCCGCTAAGGCTTGCGTTTAGGACGTGTTCTAAAACGGCTGCAAAGATACGACTTATTTTTTATTCGCCAAAATTTTTCGGCTTTTTTTTTACATCTTGCGTGTTTTTTCCTTGAATTTAGTTAGCTGCACCTTCATTGCGTCTACGCAGAGGTCGATGCCTTCCTCGAATGTGTCGCATGTTTTCTCGACGAAGAGCTTCTGTCCGGGGACGGTCACTTCGAGGCTTGTTTCCTTGTTCTGCGCGGTGGCTGGCTTCACTACTTTGAGCTGCACTTCTGCGCTGCTTATATCCTCGAATGTCTTCTCAAGCTTTGCTACTTTCTTCTCGATGAATTCCTGTAGTTTCTCGGTAGCGTCAAAGTGAATTGACTGAATCTTTACGTTCATAGTGTCCTCCTTTTCTTTGTTTAAGGTCGTTTATACTCTATATATATAATAAGGTATAGGTATCACCCGTGCGGTGTTTCGCTTCGGGGATGTGCCTCATTATATGCTTTCTTTAGTTGCTCGAACGAGGTGTGGGTGTATATTTCGGTTGTGGAGAGGCGCTCGTGTCCGAGCAGCTTCTGCACGTTTTCGATGTTGGCTCCGTTGTTGAGCATTGCAGTGGCGAAGGTATGGCGCAGCACGTGGGGCGATCGTTTCTGAAGGCCGGTCACGGTGGAGAGCTGTTGCTTCACCATCTGGCGCACTTGTTGAGGGCTTAGGCGCGTGCCGCGTGCGGAGCGGAAGAACGCCTGGGTGCAGCGCGGCGGTGTCTCGGCGTCGCGACGTGCGGTGTAGCTGCGCAGGGCTTGGGCGAGTTCGTCGCCGAAGGGTATGGCGCGCTGCTTGTTGCCTTTGCCGTGCACGCGTATCTCGCTGCGTGAGTAGTCGACGGAGTTGTCGTCGAGCGAGGTGAGCTCGGAGAGGCGCATGCCTGTCTCGTAGAAGGTGAGCACGATGGTGTGCTCGAGTTGCGCCTGATAGGTGTCGGGCTGCTGTGTGTGGTCGAGCAGCCGGTCCATCTGTTCTTCGCGCACGAACTGCGGCAGGGGCCGGTCGGTCTTGGGGCGGTAGACGATATGCGCCGGGTCGTGCTCTACGTATCCTCGTGCGAGGAGGTAGCGGTAGTAGGTTTTCAGGGCGCTCAGGCGTCGGGCTACGGTTGTGGCGCGGTTGCCTTGGTCGAGCTGGTGCTCCATCCAGTCGCGCACGACGTCGGTGTCTACCGTGGCGAACGTGAGTTCGCTGTCGAGACTGCTGAAAAACTGCTGGAACGCTTCGAGGTCGCGGCGGTAGCTTTCCACTGTATTCTCCGACCGGTTGCGCTCGTAGCGCAGATAGTCGAGAAAGCCGTCAATACCTTTTTGCATGTTCTTTTTTGTTTTTCGCTACGAATATACGACAAATATTTGTCATTTGCAAGTTTTCGGCTGTCTTTTTTCGTTTTTTCACGTTTTTAGCATGGTTCTGGTGCCTATTCGTCGTGTGCGGCAAGTGTTTTACCGCGGTGTGGTAACATGATTACCGCAGCGTGGCTATGTCGTTACAGCATTGCGGTAATGGTGTTACCGCGTGGATGTAACGCTGCTGCTGCTAAACACAAAGACGGCAATAGCTGCTCTTCAGAACTGCTATTGCCGTCGCCAGCCTGCCCGAGTCGCAGAGGATTCGGGTTAGCATGTTTATGTCTTAATGATTATTTCTGAGTGTGTACACCTCCTGGTCCATCCGACTGCGCTTGCCGCGGGGCGTGCGCGTCATATTAATTGTTAGTCGAAATGGGGAGATTACTCCTCGTTAGCGCGGAGCTGCTGTACGTAGATAGCGTGCTCCATCTTGAGTCTCTTGAGTACAGAAGGCTTGTTGTACTGCTGACGAGCGCGGAGTTCCTTCACTACGCCTGTCTTCTCAAACTTTCTCTTAAACTTCTTGAGTGCTCTTTCGATGTTCTCACCGTCTTTTACCTGTACAATAATCATTTTTGTTTCTTTTAATTTAAATAGTTATACATTGTTTATTTGCGGCACTGTGCCACAAAGCGGGTGCAAAGTTACTGATTATTTGCCGATTAGCCAAATTTTTCGCAATATTTCTGCATTCTGCCCTGCTTATTCGGCATTGTAATGCGCAGTCGGATGCTACGCAAGCCGCTTTGCCTCCATAAACGTTAAAAGGCAGCGGGCGCTCCTTGCGGAGTTCCTGCTGCCTTTTGTCGTCACAAGTCTGCTTGCGACACGTTGCAGTCTGCTCTGCCCCGAGGGGCGCAGCCGACTACTTTCCGTGGTGCTCGTCAGATACTGTCAACTTCTTGCGGCCATGTGCGCGGCGAGAAGCCAATACGCGGCGACCATTCTTTGTAGCCATACGCTCACGGAAACCATGCTTGTTTACGCGGCGACGATTGTGCGGCTGAAATGTTCTTTTCATTGTCTTATTTTTATTTATTTGTTATTATTCACACTTTTGGGTTGCAAAATTACTCATAATTTTTTAAACGACAAAGACTAGAGCCTTTTTTAGCTGCATTTTTTAGTTTTTTCTACATTTTTAGGGCAAAATCGCCCGTGTATGGGCTGAAAAGCGGTGCGACGGGGAGGTTGAGGGGCTTTTTCTGTCGGTTTTCACGATTTAGGGCGTGTCCCGAATAAAAAAAACTGTGAACCATGCGTTTTTGTGCGTGATTTTCAGTAACTTTGCAGCGATTTTTGAGAGATAATACAATAATATAAATAAAAACAGCAATGATCAACTCACAAGACATCAAGATGGGAACTTGCATCCGCATGGACGGCAAGCTCTTTTTCGTAATCGACTTCCTTCATGTAAAACCGGGTAAGGGCAACACTTTCATGCGCGTTAAGTTGAAGAACGTTGTCGACGGCCGCGTGTTGGAGCGTCGCTTCGACATCAGCGAGAAGCTTGAGGACGTACGCGTAGAGCGCCGTCCGTACCAGTACCTCTACAAGGAGGGCGAGGACTATATCTTCATGAACCAGGAGACTTACGACCAGATTCCTATCGCTGGCAACCTCATCACTGGCGTTGACTTCATGAAGGAGAGCGACATCATCGAGGTCGTTTCTGACGCTTCTACAGAGACCGTGCTCTTCGGCGAAATGCCGGTGAAGACTAACCTCCGCGTTACTCACTCTGAGCCGGGCATCAAGGGCGATACTGCTACAAACACTCTCAAGCCGGCTACTCTCGAGACTGGCGTAGAGATTCGCGTGCCTCTCTTCGTTAACGAAGGCGACCTCGTTCAGGTTGACACACGCGACGGTAGCTACCTGCAGCGCGTTAAGGAGTAATCCTTACCGAACAACGGAAAAAGAAATAGCAAAGAGTAAAAAAGTAAAAAGCATTGGGGATAACGTCATGCACGCCCCGACGTGCTCTTTACTTTTTTACTCTTTTGCGTTTATTGCCGACTCGTCGACTTGTCTACTTGCCTAATCGTCGGCTTGCCTAATCGTACACTTGTCAACCTGTCAACTCAAAAAGAAATGAAATACAGCATAATAATTCCCGTTTACAACCGTCCGGACGAGGTGGACGAACTGCTCGACAGCCTCACCCGTCAGAGCGAAACCGACTTCGAAGTGGTGGTAGTGGAGGATGGTTCGGCGGTGCCGTGCAAGGATGTCTGCGAGAAATATGCGCAGAAGCTTCGCATACAATACTTCACCAAGCCCAACTCCGGACCCGGACAGACGCGCAACTACGGTGTGGAGCGCGCGCAGGGCGACTACGTGCTCATCCTCGACTCGGACGTGGTGCTGCCCGAAGGCTATCTGGCGGCAGTGTCTGCCGAACTGAAGCGCGAGCCTGCCGACGCTTTCGGCGGTCCGGACAGTTCGCATCCCTCGTTCACCGACACGCAGAAGGCTATCTCCTACTCGATGACTTCGTTCTTCACCACCGGCGGCATACGCGGCGGCAAGAAGAAGCTCGATAAGTTCTACCCGCGCTCGTTCAACATGGGCGTGCGTCGCGACAGATACATGGAGCTGGGCGGATTCTCGAAGATGCGCTTCGGCGAGGACATCGACTTCTCAATACGCATCTTCAAGGCCGGACTGCACTGCCGCCTCTTCCCCGAGGCTTGGGTGTGGCACAAGCGCCGCACCGACCTGCGCAAGTTCTTCCGCCAGGTGTACAACTCGGGCATCGCGCGCATCAATCTCTACAAGAAATACCCCGAGTCGCTGAAGCTGGTGCACATGCTGCCGATGGTGTTCACCGTGGGCGTGCTCTCCATGCTCGCGCTCTGCCTCGTGCTGCTCGCGCTCTGCCCCACTCTGGCGTGGCTGCCGCTCGTGCCGCTCGCCTTCTACTCGCTCCTCATCTGCATCGACTCGGCTCGCCTCAACCGCAGTCTGAAGATCGGCGTGCAGAGCATCGCCGCCGCCTACGTGCAGCTCATGGGCTACGGCTTCGGATTCATCGAGGCTTGGTGGAAACGCTGCGTGCGCGGCAAGTCGGAGTTCGCTGCGTTCGAGAAAACGTTCTACAAATAACACATTTCTCCCACGGATCGCACTCTAAGTTTATTGCTGAAAAGAAACTCCCACAGATCGCACAGATCGGCACAGATGGTTAGGGTGTGTAGGTTCTCCCACGGAATCCACGGATCTCACAGAATTACTTGCTGTGAAGAGACTCCCACAGAATTCGCGGAAGTTTATTGCTGAAAAGAAACACCCACAGATTGCACAGATACACACAGATGTAACTTCAGGGGGTGCAGCGGTCTCCGCTGCACCAACAAAACCGGATGGCACTATCATAATGACAGTGGGTGTGAGTCAAAACCTAACCAATGCGGACAGCGCCAGTCTATAAGATAGCTGGGAGATGCCTGGCAGATGGCTGGTAGATTACTGGAAGAAAAGCGCTATCTACCAGCCTTTAACTCACTACTCAACAATGCGTTACACGCCAGCTGGGAGATATGGTAGATTTTTCGCACTAATTAAGTTCTGTAAACATACTCTCCTTGAAACACGCCATAATTATCTGTGTACATCTGCGAAATCTGTGGGAGAAAAGTTCTGCAACAAGTTCTGTGAATTCTGTGAATTCCGTGGGAGAGCCTTCTGTATTATTTTTCTATTAAACAAACAACCTATGAACGACATAAGCAACAATACTAATCATAACGCTCAACTAAAGATTTCCGATTGGTCGGAAGCCGACCGACCGCGCGAAAAGCTGCGCGACAAGGGCGCCGAGACGCTGTCCGACGCCGAACTGCTGGCGATACTCATAGGTTCGGGCAGCACGAAGGAGAGCGCCGTGGCGCTCATGCAGCGCATACTGAGCGCCTGCGACAACAACCTCAACACCTTGGGCAAGATGTCGCTGCACGAACTGATGCAGTATAACGGCATCGGCGAGGCGAAGGCGATAACTATCATTGCGGCATGCGAACTGGGCAAGCGCCGCCAAGCGGCGAAGGCTGCCGAACGCCCCGACATGGGGTCGGCGCAGGCGGTGTACGAGTACATGCACCCGAAGATGCAGGACCTCGACACCGAGGAGGCATGGGTGCTGCTGATGAACCAACGTTTCCGACTCATCAAGGCGGTGCGACTGTCGCACGGCGGACTCACCGAGACGGCTGTCGATGTGCGCGTCATTCTGCGCGAGGCGCTGCTCGCCAACGCCACAACGCTCACGCTAATACACAATCATCCGAGCGGCAACGCGCGCCCTTCTGGCGACGACGACCGCATCACCCACAAACTGAAAACTGCCTGCGAGACAATGCGACTCTATCTCATCGACCATCTCATCGTGACCGACGGCCGCTATTACAGCTACGCCGAAGAGGGCAGGATTTAAGGTTCACACATAAAGACAATTGCTTCTATGCAACAGCACAAAACGCTGGTTACATAGAAGCAATTGTTTTTTCTATTTAATGACAGTTCGATTTCCTAAACCACACAGCGAACCACACGGCAGCAACGACAAGTGCGGTTGCACCGACGCCGTAGCCCACAGTGTATGGCAAGCCGAGCGCAGTCTTCGACACCATGAAGAAGGTGGTGCAGACGCAAGTCATGAAGAGGGCTGGCACGAGCGTGATGATGTAAGGCTTCTTTTCGCGAGCAAGATAGACGGTGATGGTCCAGAGGGCGAAGACAGAAAGCGTCTGGTTAGCCCATCCGAAGTATTGCCAGATGGTGTTGAAGCCGTCGGGGTTCTCCATCTGCCAAACGAGCATGGCGAACGATGCGGCGAAGAGCGGAACGCAGATATACAGACGGTTCTTCTTTGCACGCTGACTGAGTTTCAGCGCCTGAGCGATGATAAGACGGGCAGAGCGGAACGCTGTGTCGCCGCTTGTTATCGGGGCAGCTACCACGCCGAGCATAGCGAGCACACCGCCCACAATGCCGAGCCAATCCTTGCAGACAAGATTCACAACGACGGGCGCCGACGTATGCAGTCCGTTAGCCACGGTGCCGCCAATCTGGGCATAGCCCGGCTGCGGAGCGTCGTAGAAGAACCACATCGACACCGTAGCCCAAACGAGCGCCACGAGTCCTTCCGTAATCATTGCGCCGTAGAAGATAGGTCTGCCTTTGCGTTCAGACGTAAGGCAGCGAGCCATAAGCGGACTCTGCGTGGCGTGGAAACCGCTGATAGCGCCGCAGGCGATGGTGATGAACAGACACGGGAAGATGTTGTCGGTGAACGAAGCAGGGTCTGTAGCCTTGCCCATATTGCCCACACCGTGCCACAGCTCGGGCAGCGCAGGCCACTTTACGAACAGCACAGCCATCAGAGCCACAGCCATGAACAGCAGCGAGAACGAGAAGAGCGGGTATATCTTGCCTATGATCTTGTCGATAGGTAGCATCGTCGCTACTACGTAATAAACGAAGATGATGGTTATCCACATGGTTGTCGAACCGCTTATGCCGTGCAGAATCTCTGCCGGACTATACACGAACACCGTGCCGAGCATGATGAGCAGGAAGACAGCGAACACCAACAACACCTTAGATGCGGCTCCGCCGAGATAACGCCGAACGAGTTCGGGCAGGTCGCAGCCGCCGTTGCGCATAGAAAGCATGCCCACGAAGTAGTCGTGAACGGCTCCGGCGAAGATGCAGCCGAAGATTATCCAGAGATATGCCGCAGGTCCGAACTTGGCGCCCATGATTGCACCGAAGATAGGTCCGGTGCCAGCGATGTTGAGGAACTGTATCATGAACACCTTCCAATAAGGCATCGCGACATAGTCCAGACCGTCGGCTTGCGCCACGGCTGGCGTAACACGGTCGTCGGGTGCGAAGATGCGCTCCACGAAGCGTCCGTAGACAAGGTAGCCCAACACAAGGGCTGCCAGACTGATCAAGAATGTTATCATTTATTTTAGTTATTATGGTTACGTTATGCGATGCAAAAGTATAGTTTTTTATCGTAACCGAGTAAGAAAAGCAGTATTATTACTGCCATAAAATTCGGTATTCGGATATTTTTCCTTAAATTTGCAATAATATATTAATGTATAACAACCTAAAGTACAAAACGAATGACACAGGAAGAAAAGACACATATAGAAGAACGCATCGTCGACGTGCTCAAGACGGTGTACGACCCCGAAATACCGGTGAACATCTACGACCTCGGACTCATCTACAAGATTGACGTGCAGGACGACGGCAACGTGGACATCGACATGACTTTCACAGCGCCTACATGCCCCGCCGCCGACTTCATACTTGAGGACGTGCGACAGAAGGTAGACTCGCTCGAGCATGTGAAGTCGGCTAACGTGAACCTCGTCTTCGAGCCTGTATGGGACCAGAGCATGATGACGGAAGAGGCAAAGATAGAGCTTGGATTCGACTAACAAGGTCGAATATTGAGCTTTGAATAGTGAGTTTTGCGCTCGGCTATGCCGCTTGCTATAACAAGAATGGTAGGCTGCGCCGATTTTGAATTAACCAATGTTGAATTCGCATGAAAAATGTATATTTCCTTAGCGATGCCCACCTCGGTTCGTGGGCTATCGACCACGGTCGCACGCAGGAGCGCCGACTCGTGAGGTTTCTCGACTCGATAAAGACAAAGGCGCGCGCCATCTATCTGCTGGGCGATATGTTCGACTTCTGGTGCGAGTGGTGCTACGTGGTGCCGAAGGGCTACACGCGCTTCCTGGGCAAGCTCTCGGAGCTGACCGACATGGGCGTGGAGGTGCACTACTTCACCGGCAACCACGACATCTGGACATACGGATACCTCGAGGAGGAGTGCGGACTGATTGTACACACCAAGCCCGAGACGGTGGAGATTTATGACAAGGTGTTCTACATAGCGCACGGAGACGGACTGGGCGACCCCGACCGCCGCTTCAAGTTCATAAAGAGCGTGTTCCACAACCGCACGTGCCAGGTGCTGTTCAACTCGCTGCACCCGCGCTGGGCAATGTGGTTCGGACTCACTTGGGCGAAGCACTCGCGCCTGAAACGTGCCGACGGCAAGGAACCGCCGTACATGGGCGAAGACCGCGAGCATCTCGTGCTCTTTGCGAAGCAGTACATGAAGACGCACAACGATGTTGACTACTTCATGTTCGGACACCGACACATAGAGCTCGACCTCTTCCTCTCGAAAAAGACGCGCATGATGATTCTCGGCGACTGGATAACACAGTTCACCTACGCCGTGTTCGACGGCGAGCACATGTTCCTTGAGGAGTATGTTGAGGGCGAGAGCCAGCCGTAAACGATATATAAAAAGCCAAGTCGTATATAACGATATATAAAAAGGGCAAAACTCACGATTAATGAGTTTTGCCCTTTTTCATAGGAGGGTAATGGCATCCTTTTACTTGCGGAACTTCTCAGCCTGCTGCTGAATGAGCGCAGCGTCGTTGAAGTAGTCGATCTGCATTGCGCGGCGCACCTCGTCCATTGTCTGAGCCGCTGTCTCGCGTGCAGCCTCCGAACCCTTGCGCAGGATGTTGTAGATTTCGGGGATGTCCTTCTCGTACTCTGCGCGGCGCTCGCGAATCGGGTCGAGCATCTTGTTGAGCACGTTGTTGAGGAACTTCTTCGTTGTGCCGTCACCGATGCCGCCACGCACGTAGTGGTCCTTCAGCTCGTCGAGTGTCTTGTACTCGGGCCAGAACTCAGCGAAGTCGTCGGGTGTGCTGAACGCCTCAAGATATGTGAACACGGCGTTGCCTTCGAGGTTGCCCGGCTCGTCCATGCTCATGCGCGGTGCACCGTTCGACATCTTCTTCACCTTCTTCCACACCTCAGCGGCTGAGTCAGAGAGGTAGATGCAGTTGCCGAGCGACTTCGACATCTTCTCCTTGCCGTCGGTACCTGGCAGACGGCGTGCCGTAGCGTTCTCGGGCAGCATGATCTCCGGCTCAACGAGCACCTCGCTGTATGTTTGGTTGAAGCGGCGCACAAGTTCGCGAGTCACCTCAATCATCGGCTCCTGGTCTTCGCCTGCAGGCACGGTTGTAGCCTTGAACAGAGCGATGTCGGCAGCCTGACTCACGGGATAGCAGAAGAAGCCGAGCGGAATGTTAGCCTCGAAGTTGCGCATCTTTATCTCGGTCTTCACAGTCGGGTTGCGCTGCACGCGCGACACGGTGATGAGGTTCATCAGATAGGTAGTAAGCTCGGCGAGCTCTGGTATCTGACTCTGTATGAAGAGCGTGCACTTCTCGGGGTCGAGACCAGCCGAGAGGTAGTCGAGCGCCACCTCGATGATGTTCTGGCGAATCTTTTCGGGGTTGTCTGCGTTGTCGGTGAGAGCCTGCACGTCAGCCATGAAGACGAACATGCGGTCGAAATCGCCAGCGTTCTGCAGTTCGACGCGGCGGCGGAGCGAGCCTACATAGTGACCCAAGTGGAGCTTACCTGTAGGACGGTCGCCCGTAAGAATTATCTTTCCCATATTTTGTTTATTTTTATTTCCTGTTTGTTTTTGTTTCCTATCAACCTACAAAGGTACATTATTTATAGGAATTGGGCAAAAACTTTGCCGTTTATCACAAGAATTGGGGTGTTTCCGCTACTCAGCCTCATCTATTTGGCTCTTTCTCGGCGTAATACGTTCTGCAGGTCGAACACGGTCTGTGCGTTTTCGAGCGCCACGTTGTGCTCCTCCTTGATATCTTTCTGCATGTCGTAGAGCTGCGGTTGCGGGCTGTTGCCAGTCTCCACGCGTTCGCCGTTGAGCGTAGCCGCCCAGCCGATGGTCTTTGCGCCGTCGTTCGGCTCTATGTATTTCCACTGCTTTGTGCGCACAGAGAGCACATGGTTGTTAGCCACGCCGATGACGTACGGACGGTCGGTGCGGTCGTTGCCAAGGAGCGTACTGATGCGGTTCTCGCTGTCTACGGCAGCGCCCTTCGGTATGCGTGCGTTGATGAGCGAACCGAACGATGCCAGCAGGTCGATATGCGAGAAGAGCGCTTCCGACGTCTCGCCAGCCTTCACGCCGCCAGCCTTCCAGCGCACGATGACGGGCACAGCCGTTCCGCCCTCATAAGCCGAGTACTTGCCCGATCGCCACGGTCCCTGCGGCGAGTGTCCGTTGAGCAGTTCGTCGGCGCGGTCTACATATCCGTCGTCGGTGACGGGTCCGTTGTCGCTGGTGAGCAATATGATTGTGTTGTCGGCGATGCCGAGTCGTTCGAGCGTGCGCATAATCTCGCCCACCGACCAGTCGAACTGCACGATGGCGTCGCCGCGCAAACCCATTCCGCTCTTGCCACGGAATCGCTCATGCGGGAATCGGGGCACATGCACGTCGTTTGTGGCGAAGTACATGAAGAACGGACGATCGGCGTGCTGCTTTATGTAGTTAACGGCGTAGCCTGTTATCGAGTCAGCAATGTTCTCGTCCTTCCACAGCGCCTTACCTCCGCCCTTCATATATCCGATGCGTCCGATGCCGTTCACTATCGCCTGGTCGTGTCCGTGCGACGAGCGCAGGTTGTAGCACAGCTCTGGATGCTCGCGCGCCGTAGGTTCGCCCTCGAAGTTATGGTAGTAGTTCACGTCGATTGGCGCCGACTCGTCGTAGTTAGCCACCATGCCGTCCTCGATAATCACGCAGGGCACACGATCGGCAGTAGCCGCCATGATGTAGTGGTTGTCGAAACCGATGTCGGCAGGCGACGCCGGCAGCGGAGCGTTCCAGTCCTGCTCGCCGGTGCGGTCGCCCAGTCCCAGGTGCCACTTGCCTATGGCGCACGTAGCGTAGCCCTGCGAACGGAACATGTCGGCTATGGTGAACTGCTCGGGCTTGATAATCATCGCCGCATTGCCCGGCGCCACGTCAGTGCCTGGTCGGCGCCACGGATACTCGCCTGTCAGGAGCGAGTAGCGCGACGGCGTTGAGGTAGAAGCAGCCGCATGACAATCGGTGAAGCGCACGCCTTCGGCAGCGAGTCGGTTCACGTTAGGCGTTTCGACGTTCTTCGCGCCGTAACATTCGAGGTCGCCGTAGCCGAGGTCGTCAGCCACAATCATAATCACGTTCGGTCGCGACGTGTCCGCCTTCGCCCTCTGTTTCTTCGCCGCCATCGTCGGCTGTGTCGCCCACGCTGCGAGCAGCGAGAGCGCTATTGTCTTGTTTATCTGCATATTCGTTTGATTTGTTTTTAGTAGTTTCTATTATTTTAATACAACTTATATATAAGCGTAGCAACGGCAAGCATGCCGTAGTCTCCTATATTTGCTGCAGAATCTTCATATACTCCTTGTAGGAGATGGTGCGTCCGCCCATCGACTTGAGGTGCGGCGTTTCTATCTGGCAGTCGATCATCAGTCCACCGTTCTCCTGCATGAACTCGGCGAGGAAGATGAGCGCGAGCTTGCTTGCGCTGGGCACGAGCGAGAACATGCTCTCGCCGATGAAGCAGCGTCCGAGCGTCACGCCGTAGAGTCCGCCCACAAGTCGGTCGCCCTCCCACACCTCCACGCTCTGCGCGAGGTTCTGGCGGTGCAGCTCGGTGTATGCGCGGATGATGTCCTCGCTAAGCCACGCCCCTTCCGAGTCGTAGCGTCCGTCGGCTTTCTGACAGCCGCGTATCACACCGTCGAAGTCGTCGCCGATTGACACGTCGTACTTGCCCTTGTTAATCAGCGTGCGCATCGAGTGCGACACGTGTATCTCATTGGGGAAGATGACGAAGCGCTCCTGCGGACAGTACCACAGCGGCTCGTCGTAGTCGCGGAACGAGAACCACGGAAAGATGCCGTGACTGTATGCGAGCAGCAGTCGGTCGACGGAGAGGTCGCCGCCAACGCACAGGAGTCCGTCGGGCTCCACGTCTACGGGCTGAGGAAATATTAGTTCTTTGCCTATACGATAAATCATAATATGAAATGCTAATCGGGTTTATTTGCGAGAATTTTCACAACACTATTAAATTCATCTATTATCTCCTGAAGTTTCGGATTGCTTTTCTGTACTATAATAGCTGCGAAGTTATCAACGCCTTCGGCTTTCATGCTCACTGTGTCAAAATAAAACAAATGCTTGCTTGAATACTCTTTAAACCAACGTATGAACAAGCGGTTGCGCGAAGCCTGTTTGCCGTCGCCTGTTTCGCACAGATACAACAAGATTGAAGGATTTGCCTTAAAGAAACCTTCTATTATACAAAACACCGTCTCCTTCAAATGCGCATCATTTGGAGAAGTTGTGTTATTTTCATTCACAATAAGAAACTGATATGCGTTCTCATCCCAGATTGTGTCATCGGGCATAAAGCCTATCTTATACAATGCACCATACTTTGTTCGGAAGAAATAGTATTCGCCTACATTCCAAACAGAGTATGGTGCATTCGTATTTATTGCGGATATATCCAGCGTATTCATAATTTCAGTTGTAAACCACGATTGCGGATTTCTTCAAATTCCTTTTGGGCTTCTTCTTCCCATTCTTTCTTTCTGTCAATTGCCCTTCGGAACGCAGCGATAAGTTCCTCACGGGATTTTGCCTTAAATGTAGTCATAAGCCAGATTTTATAATGTTATGATGCTGCAAATATACATATTTTATTTGTAGCAGAGAAATATTTATGAAACATTCAACATTCCACATTCAACATTAAACTCGCCGCCCTTCTTTAGTTTGCCAAACAGTATCTCTCTCATCAGCAGCGGCTTGAGCATCGAGCCGATTACGCGGTCGAGCTCTCGCGCACCGTACTCGGGCGTGAAGCCCTTTGTGAGGAGCAGTTCGCGTGCCTCGGCGCTGAGGTGCAGCGTCACGTTCTTTGCGCTGAGCTTGGTCTGCAACTGCGCAAGCTTCTTGTCGAGAATGAGCGACGCCATCTGGCGCGACATGTCGTGGAAGACTACGATGTCGGTGAGGCGGTTGATGAACTCTGGCTTGAAAGTCTTCTTAACGGTGGTGAGCATGGCGTCGCCGCGCGACACACTGCCCGTGAAACCGATGCTGGCGCGCGAAGCGTACTGCGCTCCGGCGTTGGAGGTCATGATGATGACGGCGTTGCGGAAGTCGGCACGCTCGCCGTGGTTGTCGGTGAGCGCGGCGTAGTCCATCATCTGCAGGAAGATGTTGAAGATGTCGGGGTGCGCCTTCTCTATCTCATCGAAGAGCAGCACGCAGTTGGGCGTCTTGCGCACGGCTGCCGTGAGCAGTCCGCCGTCTTCGTAGCCCACGTATCCTGCCGGCGAACCGATGAGCTTCGCCACGGCGTGCTTCTCGGCGTACTCGCTCATGTCGAAGCGCACGAGCTTCATGCCCATTCGCTCTGAGAGCACGCGCGCCACCTCGGTCTTGCCGACGCCGGTCGGACCGACGAAGAGCAGACTTGCCATCGGCTTGGTGTCGTCGGCGAGTCCGGCTTTCGACATCTGCACAGCCTCAACCACACGGCCTACGGCTTCGTCCTGACCGAATATCTCCTTCTTTATGTCGCCCTCCAGCGTGCGCAGCGCGTCGTTCGACTGCTCCTTGAGCGCTTCGGCGTCAATCTTGCAGACGCGTGCGAGTATGTCGGTGACGAGTCGGCGGTCTACGGTCTGGCGCTTCTGCGTGGTGAGCGGATGTGTCTCGCGGTAGGCGCCTGCCTCGTCGATGAGGTCGATTGCCTTGTCTGGCAGAAAGCGGTCGCGTATGTGCTTGGCGGCGCTGCGCACGGCGTACTCCACTACGCCCGCAGCGTACTTCACGCCGTGGAACTTCTCGTAGCTCGGACGCAGACCCTCCACGATGCGTATGGCGTCGTCTACCGACGGCTCGGCGATGTCTATCTGCTGGAAGCGGCGCACGAGCGACTTCTGCTTGGCTATGTAGCGGTTGTACTCGTCGTAGGTGGTGGAGCCGATGAAGCGTATCGCTCCGCTCTCGAGATATGGCTTCAGCATGTTAGATGCGTCGAGCGATGCGTCGCCGTTGCGTCCGGCTCCGATGAGGTTGTGTATCTCGTCGATGCAGAGTATGGCGTTGCCCTCCTGCGCGAGTCCTTCCATCACCATCTTAATGCGCTTCTCGAAGTCGCCCCTGAACTGTGTGCCTGCCACCATCGTGCCCATATCCATCATGTAGACGTGTGCTCCGCGCAGGCGTTCGGGCACTTCGCCACGCTCTATCAGCGCGGTGAGTCCGTAGATGAGCGCTGTCTTGCCCACGCCGGGCTCGCCCACGTGCAGCGGATTGTTCTTGTCCTTGCGGCAGAGCACCTGCATGGTGCGCTCCAGTTCGGCTTCGCGACCGATGAGCGGATTGTGACTGGCGTATGTGTCGTTGACGCAGGTGACGAGCTTGCGCCACGGTGCGGGGGCGTTGGCGTCGCCGCCGTCAGCCGCTTCGCCCGTTTCGTCTACGGCGTATGCCGACACGAGCGACTGCATGAACTCGCCCTTCTCGTCGCCCGTGAACTGGTCGAGCAGATAGGCTGCCTGCGAGTCGTTGAGCATGAGCATGGCTGCCACGACGTGCGGCACGTCGAGCGTCTCCTGGTCGGAGTATTGCGCCTGCTTGATGGCGAGCGACATCATCTCCGAGAACTGCTGCGAGCCTTCGATGACGTACTTCTGTGTCTCTGGCACCACCTCCATCGACATGAACTCCTTCTCGAGTTGTGTGATGAGCCACGAGGCGTCGTGCGGCAGCCATTCGCTGGCACGTGCGAACTGCTCCTGTGAGGCAAAGGCGTAGAGCACGTGCTCCGGCGTCACGAACTCGTGGCGCCAGAAGTCGCAGTCTTCGATTGCCTGCTTTATTGCGTTTGCTAAATTCTTGCTGTTGTTCATTAATCAATTTTGAATTTTGAATTTTGAGTTTTGAATTGTTGCCTACGGCAATTTTGAGTTTTGAATTTTGAATTGTCGGCTACGCCGATGAGGAATTGTTCAATTAGGAGTTGAGGACTCAACAATTCAAAACTCAAAACTCAACAATTCAAAATGCGCAAAGCGCACAATTCAAAATTCAAAACTCAAAATTCAAAACTCATTCCGGTTTGCATTCGAGTCGCAGCGGGAAGTTTTCCTCACGCGCCATCATCGTGGCCTTTCTCACCTTCGATATCGCCACGTCGTAGCTGTATATGCCCACCACGGCGCTGCCGCTCTTGTGCACGGCGAGCATAAGGGCTTCTGCCTCCTCCGCCGACTTGAAGAAGACGGAGGTGAGCACGAGCACCACGAACTCCATCGTCGTGAAGTCGTCGTTGTAGATTATCACCTTGTAGCGGCGCGGCTCGCGGAGGTTGGTGCGGGTGCGGTCGCGCACGGCGGTCTGTTCTTTTGCCATTGTTTATTAAGAATGTGCTGTTAAATCGGATGGTGCACTTGAGAGAATGTGCTATTAAATCGGATGGTGCACTTGAGAGAATGTGCTGTTAAATCGGATGGTGCACTTGAGACAAGTGCACCCCCTAAATTACTGCCCTCCGAGTCGGTCGAAGAACACGATTATCTCTTCCCATGTCTTGAACTCGTCGCTGCCCCACTCTATCTGCGTGCCCATGAACTCGGGCTGCTCCTGCAGTGTGGGCTTCGGTTGTGCGGCGGGCGTGATGAGATAGTCGCCGTAGAGCATCTGGCGCTGGTTGGTGAAGACGATGCGTCCCCAAGCCGGAGCGCTCAGAAACTGCTCCACCCACTGCGTATCATTGAGCATCTGCTGCGCATTGTCTGACGGCGACGGCGCCACGATGTACACGTTGTAGTGCTCGATGAGCATCTCGTAAGCCTTGTGCATCGACGCCGTGGCGTTGCCGTACGAGTCGCGCAGCGTCTCGATATCTACGTATACGACGGGGCGCTCGCGACCTTCCTGTCGGTCGTCGATGTAGCGTATGACGGGTATGAGATAGTGCATCGCCACCTTGTCGGTCAGGCGGTGCTCGCCGTGGAAGCCTATCGCCGTGGGATAGTGCTCGTGGAAGAGGTCGTAGGTATGCACTACAGGGTCGTTGTCGCCGAAGAGTGCGACGACGCGTGTGCGCTCGTCAGGGTCGGCGGCGTGCTCGAAGTTGTGCGTAGTCATCTCCTGATACTCCTTTATGAGGCCCTTCGTCACGATGAACTCCTGCACTCCGTCCTCGCGCGGGTTCTGAAACACCTGCTTGCCCGTGAACTTCGACATGGTGTCGCCCATCTCGAATGCTGGGTTCACCAGTATGCGGTCGAATCCGGTGAGCATCTCGGTGTACATGCCGCCCATCGACGTGCCTATGATGAGGTCGGGCTGCTCCTCGGCTGCCATCGCCTTCAGCATCTGCAGTCCTTCTTCGGGATGCAGCGGTATGTCGCGCGCCACAACCGTAGCGTTTGGCATCAGCGTGCGCAGCATCTGCACCGTGCCCGACTGTGCCGACGAACCGAAGCCGTGTACATACATGAGTTTCTTGCCCCGCATAAGCTCGGGGTATTGCTTTACAAATTGATTTTCCATTGTCGCTTGTCTTACAAACATTTGTTACGGGGTGCGCTTTTCTTATATAAAGATATGTGCAAAGTTACAAAAACACAGGTTTACGGCAAAATATAGCTTGTCATATTCTGTAGTTTTCTGCGATTTGCGCATTATAACATACGAGTAATGATTGTTACCACGAACTGGTAACGATGTTACCTCTGCGCGGTAACGTTGTTACCAGTATGCGGTAATGGCGTTACCACAGCGCGGTAATCACAGTGTTCTGCAGTTTAACGGTTTTAATTGACTAATTTCTATCTTAAACTTAAGTATGTTGACCGAGTTTAAACAAATAAAAAAGAGGAGTGTGGAATGTGCGGAAACCTGTCCACACACTCCACACTCCTCATTTATAGAAGTTAGGATATGTATTTTAATACTTTGCGCTGAATGTAGCTACAGACAACGTGCGGAAGAGTACGCCGTCCTCGGTGTCCATGAAGTCGCCGTAGATGCGCATCTGCTTGCCATCGAAGCGCACTGTCATGTCGGCGAAGTCGTCGTCGTCATCATCATCATCGTCGTCGTCGTCCCAGTCGGACGTCTCCCAGCAGCGCAATACGCCGTTATAAGGGTCAGTCCACTCCCATGTTCCGATTTCAACATCGCCGTCTACGTAGAAGCAAACGAAGGTGCCGCACGGCGAGAAGATAACGCGGTAGCAGTAGTCGTCCTTGTCGTCAATGAGGTCGTCCTCGTCGAAGCCCATGCCCTTGCCCTCAGGAGTGAGCGTTGTCTGCTGCATAACGCGGCCTTTCTCGAGCCACTGCTTGCCGTAGCCGATCATCACGTCGCCGGCGAGCAGCCAGTTCTCTGCGCTGTCCATTCTCCACGAGCGGCAGATATGGCGGAGTGGGTCGTCCTGCTTGGTGGTTGTATCGATGGTGACGGTGATTGTTATAGACATGCCGAGACTGTTGGTGTATGTCACTGTGGCTGTTCCTGTCAGCTTTCCGTCCTTTATCTCTATCTTGGTGTTGTTGCTCAGCTGATAAACGCCTTCCTTAACGCGAGTGTATGTACCGTAGATGTAGAGACCGCCGTCGATGACAATCGTGCCGCTGGCGTCAACGGCGCGTGTCTTTAGCGGCTGGCCGCCCGACTTCTTGAACATTGTCGAACCGTCGGCTGCGCGCGTTACGCTCATCTTGCTCTTGGGCAGCTTGCCTGCCTTCGGACTGGTGATGAGGAAGTGGCCGTCGGCGAAAAGCTCAATCGAGGCGAACTCCTGATTGGTATTGCCCCACGACTTCACGTTCAGCTTGATGGCGTCGTCGGCATTCTTCTCCTTGTCGCAATTGCCTACTTTAAATTCTTTTGATGGCTTGGCGCTGTCTGGTACGCCCAACTGTCCATTGTTATCGTCGCTGTCGCAGGCTGTAAAACCAAAAGCTACCAGGGCGATAAGAAACGAGAAAAGAGTTTTTTTAATCATAATAATAGGTTTTTAAATTAATAGATAGAGTCAACAGATAAGTATGTGTGTTTTTGTTATCATTTCAGCTATTTTTGATGCAAAAACGAAAGACTTACACACGTTTCATATACTGATTGCAAAGATATGCGTTAAAAACATACGCAACAAGAAGTTATTCCTAAAAATCCTAAAAACGCAACAAGCGTTTAGTTAAAAAAATATTGCTGTCTGCCAAAAGTCTTCGGAAAGAAGAAGCTTTTAGCTGACAGCAATAAAATATGTACTAATTCTTTAATTTTTGTTTTATGCTTTGCCTGTTGTTTCAAGCGCATTTTTGCTCAAAGTGCATTACTTGAACAGCTGCGGGATGAACAACAGCGAGTACTGACGCCAGTTGCACCATAGATGGCCGCGTGAGCTCTCGTGGAATGTGTACTTCAGACCGTCCTTGTTCATGCGCTCCATGAGCTGCTTGTTGAACGGCATCAGTCGGTCGGCGTTGCCGCAAGCGATCCAGAAGAGTTTCGGGTTGCTCTGAGCCAGCTTAGAGAGCTTGCCGTCGAGGTTAGCGTATGCCGGAATCGCCTCCATATTGATCTTTGTGAAGTCAACGCCAGCAGAGTAGAGACCGACGTAGTTGAACATGTCAGGATAGTTGACTGCGATCATAAGCGTGTGCATACCGCCCATCGACAGACCGGCGATAGCACGGTGCTGCTTGTCGGCTATGGTGTTGAACGTAGCGTCAACATAGTTCACGATTTCGGGGAAAGCCATCTCGTAGAGTCCGTCCTTGTAGTGAGGGAGGAACTTGGTCATCACAGGCTTGTAGTTGAGGTTCTCTGCAGTCTCGCCTGCAGCAGCCTGCTTGCCGAAGTTGCCGTTAGGCATTACTACGATCATCGGTTCGCACTTGCCCTCAGCGATGAGGTTGTCCATGATGCGCGAGATGTTGCCAAGCTCGAGCCATGCGTTCTCGTCGCCGCCACTGCCGTGGAGCAGGTAGAACACCGGATACTTCTTGTCTGTCTTGCCGTATCCGGCAGGCAGATATACGTTCATGCGGCGGTCGGCATTACCGGCGTTGGAGTGATACCACACAGTGCGTACCTGGCCGTGAGCTACGTTCTTCACCTGATACTCGTCGGCAGCGCCACCGCCAACATAGAAGATGCTGAACACGTTGCCCACGTCGCGGCGTGTGAACGGATTGACCGGGTCGACGCTTACCACGCCGTCTACGTCGAAGCGGTATGTGAACATCTCTGAGGTGAGCTGCGGAGTGGTGTACTCCCATACGCCGTCCTTGCCCTTCTTCATAGTGCCCTGACCGTCGTTCTGTTCCCAGTCTGCCAGCACCTTCACGCTCTTGGCCTTAGGAGCCTTGACGCGGAATGTAACGGTACGGTCGCTGTTTACCTGCGGCGAAACCAGTTTGCCTTCGCGGAACGAGATGTTCTGCTGTGCGCTCATGCTCAAAGATGCGAGCAGAGCAGCCATTGCTACAAAAATTCTTTTCATAGATTTTGCTTTTAATTAAATGGTTATTATGTATTCCTATTACTTATTTATACTACTTGTCTATACTGTCTGTTCTACTCCGATTTTAGAAGTTGAGCTTTGCGCCGAACTCCACCGTGAACGGGCGGATATAGTTGCCTGCCATGATGGTGCCTGCATACTGCGAGCCGTCGGTGATGAGTTCAGAGCCAGGGATAGTGCCCTGAGCGCCGCGCTGGTTGAGGAAGTTGACGACGTTCACGTTGAATGTGAGCATCTTGCTTGCCTTGTAGCTTGCGCCGGCGAATGTCTCCCAGCGTCCGTTGAAGTATACAGAATTGCCTACGTTAGCATACTGCTTGCCGTAATAGCGGAACGAAGCCCAGATATTGAAGCGGTCGTATGTGTAGTTGGGGTCGAGCTCAACGATAAGCTTCGACTGCTTTGTAACGGTCTTGCCGCTGAAGTCGTAAGTCTTGTTGAATGCCTCGAACTTGTAACCTGTGTATTTCGGGCTCTGCAATGTGACCATAGCGTGGAATGTGAAGCCCTTGAACGGTGTGAACATAGCGTCGGTGGTCCATCCCATTGTCTCGATACCGCTTGATGCGCCTACCATTACGGGGTCTTCGTTCGGGTTCTCGCTCATCACGGTCAGACGGCTGTAGTCGTTGGTACGGCGTGCGTATGTGAATGCCGACACGAGGTTCACGAACGAGCTGTTGAAGAAGATGCCGGCACGTCCGAGGATGAACGGACGGTTGTTGTAGTAAGGCAGCGAGGTGCCTGAGTAAGCCTCCAGGTGACGATACTGTCTGAGGAAGTTGATCTCGCCGGTGAGTCCGAAGTTGTGTGTGATGTTATATGTAGGCGAAACAGATACGGCGTAGTTCAAGCCGGTGTTTGTGTGGTGGGTAATGCCTACGGTCTTCTTGTTGCCTTCTGCATCGGTATAGTTGGCGCCGATATGGAAGTCGCTGAAGCGCTTGTCGCCGATATAGTCTACGCCGAGGTTGAACAGCTCGACACGTGCACCATAACCCATACGGAAGTTGCGCGAAACGCGCCATGTGTCGTTTACGTATGCTGCGAGCTTGTTCTCGAAGCCCTTGTCGTACTCGCTAGAACCGTTGAGGTTGGCATACTCAGCGCCGTTATAGATGAGCTTGCGCGGATTTGGAGCCACCTCATGATAATACTGTGTGGTGCTGCGTGCATAGTCGATGTTGCTGTACAGCTCGTTGATACCGAAAGCCCAGTCGTGGCTGGCGGTCTTCTTCTGCAGTTCGGCTACGAGCATAGCGTCCTTCACGCAGAAAGCGTTAATCTGCGAGAGTCGGCGCTGGATGGTGCCGTGGAACGCATCGCCGTTGTCGGCATACGTAGCGTCGGCATCCTCGTAGAATCCCATTGTGAGCTGGTCGCCGCTGTGTCCCTTAGAGTGAGAGAACTTACCCTTTACAGCCAGCGAGAGGTTGTTGCCCAGATCGTAGTCGAGAAGGGCTGTTGCCTCGTGTGTGCGTGTCTTGATAATGTCGTAGAGGTTGTCGGTTACGAGCTCGCCGGTCTTCACGTCGCGGTATTGCATCATGCCGTCTACGGGCAGATAAGAGTCGCGGCCCATGCGGAAGTTCTTAAGCTCCGACACCTTGCCGTCGCCGTCGTATGTGAACGGAGCGTAGTTGGCAAGCGCTGTGAGAGGATGGGTCTCGTTATACTTGTAGAACACGCTGAAGCGTCCGCGGTCGTCGTTGAAGAGATGTGTGAGTCCGGCTGTGTAGAACTGTGCACGGTCGATATAGTTGGTGAACTTCAGGTTCATGCTGCCCGGGTCGAAGTTCTGGTAGGTGCTAAGTGTGAAGTAGGTCTTCTTGGCGAGTTTGCCAGAGAGGTTGAGGTCGAAGTTCTGTGCGCCGAAAGTGTTGGTCTGATACTTCAGCTTGCCCTTGAACTTCTCGCCGCCACGCTCCATATACGAGTCGACACCGTAGCCGATTTCGCCGAACTTGATGGCTGTCGTAGCGATGTTCTGCAAGCCCTGACGTGCCAGCAACTGCTCGCCGCGCCAGTGGTTGCTGGTGGTGTTCGGCCAATAATAGTATACGGCAGGCAAGCCGTCTACAGATACTGCGGTGTAGCTCATAGGCAGACCTATCTCTACCTGACGAGGCTCGGTAGCATCCTTTGCGTTGAGCATTACGCCGTGGTCGTTGCTTGCGGTTTTTGTGGTGTCCTCCAATGCAATGACCGACTTATTCAAAGTGTCGGCATTTGCAGACAATGTAGGGAAAATAGAAGCCACTGCCAGAAGCGATGGTAACAATAACTTTCTGCGATTCATAATAATTTAAGTTTTTACGATTTAACGTTGCAAGTTTCGGTTTCGGTTGAATCAGCTTGCGTCTGAATCCGATTGTGTCTGAATCAGGTTGCGTCTGAATTCGGTTGCAAAATTAGCTTCCCATTCAAACGTTTGCAAAAAATATACGGTATATACCCACCATGTGGTATATACCGTTATTGATTATCAGCAAGTTATGTTTTTGTTGTATACTTCAGAATATACCTTTTCAAACGGGAAAAATACACTGTCTGCGATAACAACAAACAAGAAAAAGGAGCAATGCGATAAAAATATCACTTAAAAATGCTCCTTCCACTCGGTTTTAAGCCATAAGGCGTTTGTAGAATTCGTCTTTTTCATATAGCGAGGCGTTGAGCACGCGTGTCTTGTAGCTCTTTATGGTGTTGACCGAATAGTTGAGCGAGCGGGCAAGGTCGTCGTTCTTGGTTATTCCGAGGCGGATGAGTGCGAAGATGCGCATCTCTGTCGTGAAGCGTTCGTCGCTTCGCGGCGTCACGCGGTTCTCCTCGTGCAGCAGACTGTTGAACTTCTCGGGGAAGTCGGGGTAGAGCATCAGCAGCATGTTGTCGAGCGAATAGAGCGTATCGAATGCTTCGCCGCGCTGCTGGTCGAACACGGCACGCAGTCCGTCGTAGTCCTTGATGGTGAGACGGCGCAACACCTCCTTGCGCAGCTTCTCTATAGCCGACTGGTGGTTGGCGCTTGCCACAATGAGCTGTCCGAGCACCGCCTCCTTGATGTGTCCTGCCTCAAGCAGACGGGCGTTGATGTCTTCTATCTGGCGGCTCTTGTCGGAAAGGCTCTCCACCTGATGCTCGATGAGCGACTTCTGGCGATGAAGTTTTCTCGACTGGCGCACCACTTTCAATATGGCGCCGCACAACAGCATCACTACAACAGCCAGAGCACCGAAGCCTACGAGCAGACGCATGCGCTGCTTCTGCACAAAGGCATACATGTCGCTGTCTATCTTCGGATAGCTTACGGCTATCTCCGAGTAGCGGTAGCGCGAGTGGAACACCTCGGCGTTATGCATAGCCACATTGATGAGCATGTACGAGCGTGTGACGTCGCCCGTGATGTACGCCACCTCGGCTATCTTGCGTGCGGCGGCATACCCCTTCGAGCCGCGCCGTATCTCTTCTATGCCCGACAGCGATATGTATTTAGCGGCAAGTGCATATTCGCACATTCCCATATAGTTGTAGCCGAGGTTGCCCAATGCGTTCGGATAATAGTCGGACGTGGGCGAGAGTTTCTTGAGCAGACGCTTGCTCCACTTCACCGCCTCAGCGTAGCGGCTGAGGTGGAAGTTGAGCTTCACGTTCATGTCGTCGAGTATCCACGAGTCTTTCGGCAACATCTTGCACGCCTGGAGGTAATATGCCTGCATGCGCTGATAGTAGACGTTGGGGGTTGACATACGGCGGGGGAAGTAGAAGCCGTTTTCAAACTCAAGATTGAAGGCTGCCACGAGATAGTTTATTCTTACGGGCTGCGTACAGCGTTCTTCGTCGATGGTAGCAAGCGCTTCTGATGCCTCACGGAAGAAGCCACAGTTGGTGTATATTTCCACCTTATATAATATAGCCTGCGCTACCAGACTATAGTTGCCGGTCTGAAGGGCTGCAGCCTCGCATTGCTGCGCAGCATCAAGCGCCGGCTTTAAGGACAGACGTGCGTATTCGTCGAAGAGCATTGTCCACAGCTCGTACTTCTGCTGCGGCGAAGAGGCTTGCGCCATTCTGCTCTCCAGCTTGTCTATGCGTGCCTTGGCTTGAGCGTCATATATGGCTGTGCTGTCTAACACGCTGCATATAGCGTCGATATATGGGCGCACCTCGCTGCTCATCTTGCGGCACACGTCCGCACCGCGCTTGTTGAACGCCGTCTTCATCTTGACTATAGACATTCTGGTGAGCGTACTGATTGTGTCGGGGGCGGCAGACATAGCCGGTGTGGCTATAGTAAGCAGCAGGATAGAGACGAGGAATGAACTTGTTCTGCGCAACGCTCTGTCGAGTATGGCGGAAACTATTGATTTACAATACTGCATAGATTGTATGTTTATAGATTGCTAACGGCTACCTTCACTACTTTCTTGCCGTTATAGGTGTTAAGGGTAAGTTCTACGGTGTCGGCTTCCTCAAGCAATTGCGTGGGGATGCTGACATATTGCTGCACTGTGTAATACGCGGGCACGCCGCCCTGGTCGTGATAGAGTGTGAGGTGGAGCGTGCGGCGTCGGTCGGCGTCGGTGGTCGTGCCGTAGCTAACGATGCCAAGGGCGTGCATGGCGTCGTCGGCTTCTGTCTTGCCGCTCTTAAGGAGCAGCGAGAGGTTGATGTAGCTCTTGTTCTTCGACAGCCAAAGGCTCTCGAAGCCCACGGGGTCGGTGCGCAGCGTTTTCATATCCTCAGCCTCAACGGGGCGAAGCACGGAAACGGGGCGGACGGAGCGCGCGCGAACAATAGACGTAGCCGTAGGATTGGAGGCTGCAGCGTCAGAAGCGGCTACCGTCTTGTCGTAATAGAGCAAGGCGCGGTAGACAGAGTCGGGGCGTGTGAGCCAGTCCTGCGCGAACGGGTTGGAGAACTGCAGCGTGGTGCCATCGTCGAGCAGAGCCGAACGCACCGACTTGTCTTGCGACGTGTGCAGCAGCACGAGGTCGGCGGTGAGATAGCTGTTCGGTCCGTCGCCGGCGTCGTAGCTCTCGGAGGTGCAGGCTGTGAGGGTTAACAGAAAAGCTATAACCGCAAGGCTCTGCTTGATATGTTCGCGGAATATGTAGGACATTGGCATGAGGTTTTTGGGTAAAAAAGAGGGTTAAAAAAAAGTAGCGGAGGTCTCCAGCCTCCGCAGCACCAAGTCGAACACTAATATCGCCGGTTGCTGCGGAGGCCGGAGACCTCCGCTACTATATTTAAATCACGCTGAGCTGATTGATAGCCGGATTGGCGTACATGGTGAGCATGCGCTCACGCAGGAACGCCCAGTCGGGGTTGGGCAGCTGTATCTTCTTGAGCTGTGCGTCGAGATAAGCCTCAAAGCGCTGGTGGTCTTCAGCCGTATAGCGGTCGGCATGCTCGTCGGTGCCGCGCAGAAGGTCGAGCGCCACGAAGTTGGACGGGTACAAGCGGTAGCCGCGCCATATCTCGTGGTCGAGATGCTCGGCAACAGCAACGTAGAACTCGTTCTTCGGCATGTCGTCGGGCAGCGCACGCAGCCACTCGTCGATGCACGGCGCAGCCTGGTAGTGGATGTGTCCCTTGTAGCCCATTATGCCGGTCTGCATGCTCACCACATCGTCCATCGGACCCTTCTTCCAGTCGGCCACATCGCGGCGCAGCTGGAACTCCTGTGCCTTGAGGAAGTCGCACGGGTCGTACTCGTATGATATGGCGAGCGGCACGAGGTGGAGCGAGAGTAGGCGTTCCTTGATAGAACCCTCGCCGCCCATGGTCATCATCTTGAGTATAGCCTCTGCGGTGCGGTCGTTGGAGTCCTTGGCGCGGCCTTCGCGCTGCGCAATCCATACGTTGTCGTTCTTCTCGGCAATGACAAAGTGCATGTACTCGGCGAGCAGTTTAGACGCAGCGAGCATCTGACGCATAGGCAGCGAGCGCTGCACGATGAACGACTTGTTGAGGCGCACGATGTCCTTCACCCAAGGCAGCTTGAGGAGATTGTCGCCGATGGCTATCTCGGTGGTTGTGTCGCAGCCGGCGTCGAAGAGCATCATGTGGAGCAGCGCCGAGTCGAGCACGATGTCGCGGTGGTTGCTGATGAAGGTGTAGCGCTTGCTGAGATCGAGGCTTGCGAAGTCGGCGTCGCAGCCGAGCGATGCCTTGGCAAGCAGGTTCTTCAAGAAGCCGTAGCAGAACGCTTTCTGAAACTCGAGATTGGTCTTGCACTGGTGCATCTTCTGCCGTATAGCCTCAACGGGCACACCGGGATAGAGGTATGCCAGCACTTGACAGAACTGTTCGTTCTGCACCAATCGGTCGAATACTTCGGGGAGCTCTTCCGGCTCAAACGGGCGGATAGAGTCGTATTTGTGGAGTTGTTCAGGTGTCATAGGGGAATTTTGAATTCAACACTTGAATTGGTTCTCTACGATGTCGGTCAGCACTTCCTTGATGTCGAGACCTGCGGCGCGCACCTGCTGCGGAATGAAGCTGGTGGCAGTCATGCCCGGCGTGGTGTTCACCTCAATCATGTTTATCTTGTCGTTGCCGTCTGCATCCTTAGAGATGATAAAGTCGATGCGGATGATGCCGTTGCAGTGGAGGATGTCGTAGATGCGGCTCACCTCCTCAGCCACGCGCTTTGCAGTCTCGGGAGCGATGCGCGCCGGAGTTATCTCCTGCACCTGTCCGTTGTACTTTGCGTCGTAGTCGAAGAACTCGTTGCTTGTAACGACCTCGGTTGCAGGGAACACAACCGACTTCTCGCGCGTCTTGTAGCAACCGATAGAGATCTCGGTGCCTTGCAGGAAGCTCTCTATCATCACCTCGTCGCTCTCCATGAACGCCACGCGCAGAGCCGGCGCAAGCTGGTCTACGTTCTTCACCTTCGACACACCGAAGCTCGATCCGTCGGCAGCCGGCTTCACGAAGCAAGGCATACCAATCTCCTTCTCGATGAACTCGTCAGAGTATCTCGACTCTTCGCCGCGGCGCACGAGGATGCTCTTCGCCACGTTCACGCCCCAACCGCGCAGATAGTTGTTGAGCACGTACTTGTCGAAGGTCATCGCCTCGACGAGCACGCCGCTTGTGCTGTACGGGATGTGGAGCAGTTCGAAGTAGCCCTGCATCACGCCGTTCTCGCCCGGGGTGCCGTGGATAGTGATGTAGGCGTAGTCGAACACTACAGCCTTGCCGTCGAGCACGAACGAGAAGTCGTTCTTGTCGATTGGCGCTGTTGTGCCGTTGGGCAGGTTGACATGCCAGTCCTGACCCTTCACGTCAACGATATAAATGTTATAACGCTCCTTGTCGAAGAAGGAGTACAAACCCTGCGCAGAGCGTATTGATACGTCGTGCTCAGAAGAGTCGCCACCGCAAACGATGGCAATGTTGCGTTTTAATGTATCCATAGTGATTATTGTTTTAGGGGTGAGTATTCTTTTTACTAAACTAAGCCGAGCTAAGCCTCTTTAAGCCTTTCTAAGCCTTTGATTGAAATATTACTGCTGTGCAGTGCTGAATGTGTCGCGTGTTGTGCCCTTCATGTATCCGCGCCACTTCTCTATGAGCTGCGCGAAGTCGTCGGGCCACTCGGATGTGAAGTCCATCTGCTGCTTTGTCTTCGGATGGACGAAGCCGAGTGTGCGTGCGTGCAGCGCCTGGCGTGAGCAGGCTTTGAAGCAGTTGTTGATGAACGCTTTGTATGTAGCCGAGCGCTCGCCGCGCAGAATCTCCATGCCGCCGTAGCGTTCGTCGCCGAAGAGCGGATGGCCGATGTGCTTCATGTGGGCACGTATCTGGTGTGTGCGTCCGGTCTCAAGGCGACACTCGACGAGCGTCACGTAGCCGAAGCGCTCAAGCACACGCCAGTGGGTTACGGCTTCCTTGCCGATGCCCGAGTCGGGCGACATCACGGTCATGCGCAGACGGTCTTTCGGGTCGCGTGCTATGTTGCCTTCGATGCGTCCTTCGTCTTCGGTGAGGTTGCCCCATACGAGAGCATTGTACGAGCGGTGCGTGGTCTTGTTGAAGAACTGCAAGCCGAGCGACGTCTTAGCCTGCGGAGTCTTCGCCACGACGAGCAGACCCGATGTATCTTTGTCGATGCGATGCACGAGTCCTACTTCGGGGTCGTTGGGGTCGTAGCTCTTCAGATCGCGCAGATGCCAAGCGATGGCGTTGACGAGCGTGCCGGTGAAGTTGCCGGCTCCTGGATGAACCACCATGCCCGCCTCCTTGTTTACCACCATCACCTCCGAGTCTTCGTACACTACGTTGAGCGGCAGATCTTCAGCCACGATGCTTGTGTCGTGGCGCGGACGGTCGAGCATGAGCGTCACCACATCGTTTGGACGCACCTTGTAGTTGCTCTTCACGGGGCGCTCGTTGACGTGTACAAAGCCTGCGTCGGCAGCCTTCTGTATGCGGTTGCGCGACGAATGGGGCAACTTCTCGCACATGAACTTGTCGACGCGCTGCGGCTCCTGGCCTGGGTCGGCAACAAAGCGGAAGTGCTCGTAGAGCTGACCGGTTTCGTCGTCGTCTTCGATTGGGGGTGTGAGGATATCTTCTTCTATCATATTCTTGTTTTTTAGGCTAAGCAGAATTTAGGCAGCGTTTAAGCCGAACTAAACCTATCTAAGGCAGCGTTTAAGCCGAACTAAGCCTTCTTAGGCCTTTCTAAGCCCTCCCCGACGGGGAGGGTTGGGAGGGGCTTTTTACCTTTTTACTTTTATTCTACTCCGTCGGACCTGTCACTTCATGAAACTGGTCTACATCGCCCGACTCGTAGAACTCGTCTTCCTTGGCGTCCTCTATCGGAGCATCGGTGTAGTTGATGTCCATGTCGACATCGCGCTGTCCGCTACCCACCTCGATAGTGATGTAGTCGTTCACCGACACCTTGTCGCCTGCAACGACGTGGCGTCCTTTCACGGTGAGTCCGTACACCCAGTCTTTCTCGCCGTCTACGAACGTGGGCTGCGTGAGCTTGAAGCCCATCGCCGAGAGCTTAGCCATCGCCTCGCGCAACGACGAGTTGTCGATGACGTCGGGCACGGTGATGGTAGGCGTCTGCGTGGCGTTCACGGTGAGGTATATCACGTGACCCGACTTCACACGCTCGCCCGGCGCTGGCGACTGTTCGAGGATGCAGTCGGGGCGCATGCCTGGCACGTATCCCGTGTCGCTCACTACGACCTGCAGTCCGCTCTGCTTGAGCAGATACTCGGCGTCGCTGAACGCCTTGTGGCGCACGTTGGGTATCTGCACCACTTCGCCGTGATGGGTGTATATATCAAGTCCGAACTTCACTCCAAGACACACTGCAAATACCACCGCAACCATTGCGGCGATATTCCCCCAGAGGTAACGGCTCTTGAACTTGCTGAAAAACTCAGATGTATTCATACTCTTTATGTATATATAAATATGTACAAAGATACGACTATCGTAGCAATTCACAAAATATATGCTAAAAAAAGCGCTAACTTATTGATATATTTTGTAATTTCGCATGAAATTATACAAAGCTCAAAACACTATGAAAGATACATATAAGAAAGCTTTTTACATTGCTGCCTGCGTGTTCGGCGTGGCGCTGGCGTCGTGGGCTGTATGGCGGTTGCTGCCGTCGTCGGCTGACGAGATGAAGCGCTGCGCCGTGGTGGTGAACGCAGAGTCGTGGCACGAGGTGCGGGTGGACGGCAAACCGCTGCTCTACTTCGCCGAATGTTATGGCGACTCGGCTGTGAGCGACCTAAGAACCATGCGCAACGAGGCCCTCCATAGCACTTATTCGGCTGGTTTCTGGACGAACAGATGGCTCATGATGCCGTCATGCGAGGGAAGAATTGTCACGGCGATAGAGACACCGACCGACGCTCTGCGCGCCTGCGCCGACTCTACGATAATGCGTCTCTGCCGCGAGGCGGCTGCCGCACGGCTCAAGACGCTAAAGCATCAGAAGTCGGAGCTCAACTACTATATGCGTGTTCACAGCGTGCACGACTACGGCTATCAGGATGTGGCGACTTTGGACACTCGCGTCTGCAGCGAGTATGCCGAGGCTGAGCGTGTGCTGCACATCATCGACAGCATCACTGCCGGCAAGCACGGCGTATGCGTTAAGACGCGACACGAATACACGGCGACCTACCGCACGGAGGAGGGCAAGCTGGTGCGCACCCGGCTGCGCTTCGTGGGCTCTGCCGACGGACTGACGCTGTTGCAGACCGCCAACGGCAAGACGCCGGAGGGCGTAGCGACGCTCGCTCTGCTGCCGTGGAACGCTTCTGACATCGGCGAAGCACGCGCCGTGGGCTTCCCGACGATAGCTGTAAAAGGCATGGAGTGCGACACGGTCTCGGCACGCATTCTTCCTGCACGGATAGCGCAAGGCGGCAAGCACAATCTGCCACGAATTCTGGCTGGCAACGGCACGCCCGTGTTCAGCACGAAGGGCAGATTCGTAGGCATGGTAAGCGGCGACACCATCGCTGCAAGGAAAACGATAAGGAGAATTTTGAACTTCGAGTGATAGGATGGTATGACATTCATGCCACACCAACGCAGTCACAAAGCATCCACGAATCATATAATATATTGTATGGAGGATGAGTAAGAACTCTATTTATGCGAAAGTTACTAAAAACGAAACGACAATGAAGGCAATCAGATACACTATCTCGCTGTGTCTCGCCCTACTCTGTCTCTGCGGATGCAACGATATTCCGCACGACGGCGAAGCAATAATCGGGCACGGCGCTACAACATACTATGGCGGCACGAAGCATGGCAAGTACGACGGATACGGCGTGCTCTACGTGGGCGACAGCGTGGTGTACGCCGGACAGTGGCGCATGGGAAAGCGCTGCGGAAAGGGCGTCAGCCACGACTCGCTGGGCCACCGCATCGTGGGCAGATGGCGCGCCGACACGCTCGTCAGCGGAACATGGCGCGACTCTACGGGCACATACAGCGGTACGCTCAACCGCGACGCAATAGCCTGCGGACACGGCACGTTCACCGACCGCAAGCAGAACCTCTACCAGGGCGAATGGACTGACGGCAAGCGCAACGGATTCGGCTTCGCACTCACAGCCGGAAAGCACATGCAGCTGGGCGAATGGAAACGCAACCGCTTCCTGGGCGAGCGCATCGAGTATCGCGCCGACCGCATCTACGGCATCGACATATCGCGCTTCCAGCACGAGAAAGGACGCAAGCGCTATGCCATCGACTGGAAGCGGGTGCGCATCACCAATCTCGGCAAGCTCTCAAGGAAGCGCATCGCCGGCGCTGTCGACTATCCCGTGTCGTTCTGCTACATCAAGTCGACGGAGGGCGCAACGATAAAGAACCGCTACTTCCGCGCCGACTATGCTGCGGCTCGCGCCCAAGGCATAAAGTGCGGCGCCTACCACTTCTTCTCCACTCGCACGCCAGGCGCAAAGCAGGCACGCCACTTCCTGAAGTACAGCACGTTCCGCAAGGGCGACTTGCCGCCGGTGCTCGACGTCGAACCGACGTGTGCTCAGATACGCGCCATGGGCGGACCGGAGGCGTTGTTCCGCAGCGTGCGCGAATGGATTAGGGTTGTGAAGGCGACTACGGGCGCCCGACCGGTGCTCTACATATCGCAGTCGTTCGTTAACCGCTACCTGCCGCTCGCACCCGACCTGAAGCGCGACTATATCGTGTGGATTGCCCGCTACGGCGAGTACAAGCCCGACGTGCGCCTCGCCTACTGGCAGCTCTGCCCCGACGGACATGTGCGCGGCATTACGCCCGAGGTTGACATCAACGTGTTCAACGGATACCGCAACGAGTACGAGGAGTTTCTGCGCAACGAGTGCATTAAATAAAAAAAGCTGCATCGCAAACCGAATTGCGATGCAGCTTTTTTTATGTATTTAGCAGAAGCAGCGGAGCATGTGTCCTGCTGCTTCCGTGTTTGTCTTCAGCGATTAGAAGTCGTTGTTGTGATCGAGCGAGTCGTTGAAGTCGCGCGGCTCACGATGCTCGCGGTTCTCACGACGACCGTCGCGACGCTCGCCACCCTCACGGCGCGGACGACGCTCGCCACGCTCGCCACGCGGACGGCGCTCACGCTCTACATATCCCTCCGGCTTCTCGAGAAGCACGCGGTGAGAGAGCTTGTACTTGCCAGTCTTCGGGTCGATCTCCATGAGCTTCACCTTGATCTTGTCGCCTTCCTTGATGCCAGCCTCTTCAACTGTCTCAAGACGCTTCCAGTCGATCTCAGAGATATGGAGCAATCCGTCCTTGCCCGGCATGATCTCTACGAAACAGCCGTAAGGCATGATTGAACGAACTGTGCCCTCGTATACCTCGCCTACCTCAGGGATAGCCACGATAGCCTTGATCTTGCCAAGCGCAGCGTCGATAGCGTCCTTGTTAGGAGCCGATACCTGCACCTTGCCTACGCCGTCAGCCTCGTCGATAGTGATAGTAGCGCCGGTGTCCTCCTGCATCTGCTGGATAATCTTGCCACCAGGGCCAATCACAGCGCCGATGAACTCCTTCGGTATCTCGATCTGAACGATGCGCGGTACCTGCGGCTTCAGTTCCTTGCGCGGCTCAGAGATAGTCTCCATCATGCATTTGAGGATGTGCTCGCGGCCTTCCTTAGCCTGCATAAGAGCCTTCTCGAGAATCTCGAAGCTCAGACCGTCGCACTTGATATCCATCTGTGTAGCTGTCAAGCCTTTGGGTGTACCGGTTGTCTTGAAGTCCATATCGCCGAGGTGGTCCTCGTCGCCGAGGATGTCGCTAAGCACAGCGTACTTCTCCTCGCCCGGGTTCTTGATAAGACCCATTGCGATGCCTGATACCGGAGCCTTCATCGGAACACCTGCGTCCATGAGGGCGAGTGTGCCGGCACATACTGTAGCCATTGAAGACGAACCGTTAGACTCGAGAATCTGGCTCACGAGGCGCACTGTGTAAGGGAAGTCCTCAGGAATCTGACCCTTCAGACCGCGCCATGCCAAGTGGCCGTGACCAATCTCGCGACGGCCTACGCCGCGCTGAGCCTTAGCCTCGCCTGTGCAGAACGGCGGGAAGTTATAGTGGAGGAGGAAACGCTGGTAGCCGCGCTCGAGCACGTCGTCAACCAACTTTTCGTCCATCTTTGTACCGAGTGTACATGTAGAGAGCGACTGTGTCTCGCCACGTGTGAAGATAGAGCTTCCGTGAGGCATCGGCAGCGGAGAAACCTCGCACCAGATAGGACGGATGTCTGTAGTCTTGCGACCGTCGAGACGCTTGCCCTCGTCGAGGATGCAGCGGCGCATAGAGTCGCGCATAACGTCGGCGTAGTAGCGCACCATCTCTGCGTGCTTCTCGTCGAGCTCCTCAGCGGTGAGGTCTGTGTGAGCTGCGTCGTAAGCCTCCTGGAAGTCAGAGAGAATCTTGTCGAAAGCCTCCTCGCGCGACTTCTTGTCGTGGTCGCCCGACTCTGCGATAGCGTAGCACTTGTCGTAGGTCTCCTTGCGGAGCTGCTCGCGGAGTTCCTCGTCGTTCACCTCGTGGCAGTACTCGCGCTTAACGTCTGTGCCAAGCTCCTTAGAGAGCTCTGTCTGCAGTTCGCACATCGGCTTGATGGCAGCCATAGCAGCCTTCAACGCGCCAATCATGTCCTGCTCCGAAACCTCCTTCATCTCGCCCTCTACCATCATGATGTTCTCTGCAGAAGCGCCTACCATGATATCCATGTCGGCATCCTTCATCTGCTCGAAGGTCGGGTTGATAACGTACTCGCCGTTGATGCGTGCTACACGCACTTCTGAAATCGGGCACTCGAAAGGTATATCTGAACAAGCCATAGCGGCTGAAGCTGCAAATCCAGCGAGAGCATCAGGCTGGTCAACGCCGTCGGCGCTGAGAAGCATAATCTGCACATATACCTCTGCGTGGTAGTTAGACGGGAAGAGCGGACGGAGCACACGGTCTACGAGACGCGATGTGAGGATCTCGTTGTCGCCCGACTTGCCTTCACGCTTTGTGAAGCCGCCAGGGAAACGGCCTGCTGCTGAGTACTGCTCTTTGTAGTCTACCTGCAAAGGCATGAAATCTGTTCCGGGAACTGCATCTTTTGCGGCACAAACAGTGGCGAGAAGTACGGTGTTGCCCATACGCAGTACAACACTTCCGTCGGTCTGCTTTGCCACTTTCCCGGTCTCAATGCTGATGGTTCTGCCATCAGGCAATGATACTGTCTTTGTAATTACGTTCATCTAAATCTTTATTTACATCAAAAAAATTGTAATATGTGAGCAAAGTTAGTCAATTTCAATGGTATAAACGAACAATCGCCGATTATTTTTGTTTTTTTGTATAATTTTCCACTGCAGCATCTGCAATCATAGGAGGTACGCTCCTCAGAGCCATGCAAGCCCCGTTTGTTATTCAGAACTTGAAACTCAGCCCTACACCCAATGTTTTTCTGTTTGTCAGATTATCATTGAGCATACTGACGTTGGCAGAAAGCGCCAATTTCTTTTGATGATGGGCTGCTAAAAGGAATGACGTGGTCCATATCACACTTGCTCCAAATGAGGCGGCTGCTCCGATGGCAAATGGATTAACTCCGGGGCCGTTTTCAGAAAAATATGCAACGAATGCCGCTCCATATAAGCAATATACGCTGGCTAAAAAGAAGACGCTGCCGCCCACCCAAGCTGTCCACTTGAATATTCTTGCCTTCTTCAACCGCTTAGCGGAAGTGTCTTCAGCGATACTTTTCAGCAATTCGGCGTCCGACACAAGTGTGTCGTTGTGTTGCAGCAAAGTGAAGTTCTCTGACTTGACATCTGTGCCATAATTTTCCAACACCGTTACCGTCGAAGTAGCGGTTGAGTTGGCGTCATTGGCGATGGCGTCTTGAGCGTTGACGGCAAGTGAGCATATCACGACTGCCATCAACATAAAGAATCGTAGACTTCTCATCATTTCTTATGTTGTTATGCCAGCATATAATATGGCATAGGGTTAGACATAAGCAAATTTAGTGGTTTACCTCGAAATAACAAACAATAAAAAGAAATAATTGCAGTTATTCGTTTATTATGCGTACATTTGCATAAACGGGAGCCGCTGCGCTCTGTTGCTGCTTGCTCGGCTCCAACCCATGCAGCGTGTGCGGCTGTGTTGGTGCATACTTGCTTTGTTAGTGCATACTTGCTTTGTTGGTGCATACTTGCTTTGTTGGTGCATACTTGCTTTGTTGGTGCACTTCTTGCTCTGGCAAGCGGCAAAGCCGAGCGGAGACAAGTGCACCCCCTATAAATAGCATATAACCCTATAACCTTAAAGAAAAATAAAGATATGGACAAGAAAAACGAATTTATGCGCCGTGCCATAGAGCTCTCCGAGGAGAGTGTGCGCACTGGCGGCGGACCGTTCGGAGCGGTCATCGTGCGTGGCGACGAAATCATCGCCGAGGCGTCTAACAGCGTTACTATCGACAACGACCCTACGGCGCATGCCGAGGTGAACTGCATACGCAAGGCTACGCGCCGCTTAGGCACGTTCGACCTCGCCGGATGCGACATCTATACCTCCTGCGAGCCGTGCCCTATGTGTCTGGGCGCCATCTATTGGGCGCATCTCGACCGCATCTTCTACGGCAACGACCGCAAGGATGCTGCCGCCATCGGCTTCGACGACGACTTCATCTATCAGGAGATGCCGCTCAAGCCAGAACAGCGCCACAAGACGATGCAGCGTCTGATGGGCATGGAAGCGCTCAAGGCGTTCCGCATGTGGGAGGAGAACACTGAGAAAACAGAATATTAAAATTAGTAATGGAGGTCTCCGGTCCTCGGCAGCACAAAGTCGAATATAAACAAGGCTAACTGCTGCGGAGGCCGGAGACCTCCGCTACTGTTATACAGCCTTGTTCATGCTCTTTATCTTGCCGGCGAGATAAGCCTTAAACTCCTCGCAGCCAATCACTTCTATATCCTCGTAGAGTCCGAGCACGAAGCGGCCTATGCCGAGGAACGACACCACTTCGCCTTCGAAGATCCAGGCGGTGTCGCCGTCGGCTGTGAAGCACTTTGCCGACTGCGGATACTCCTCCACCATGAGGTTGTAGGAGAGCAGTCCCATGCGCATTTTCACCATGTAGCGTTGCTCACCAGTGAACATGAACATGTCGGTGTACATCTGCTTGTGGCGGTCATCGAAGGTCCAGGGCACGTCGATTATCTCCACCGACTCCATGCGCGACAGTCGGAACGTCTTGTTCTCGTGCGAGCGTATCTCGTGACAGCGCACGTCGCGCTCGTCGTTCATCAGCTGATACGGCTCCACGATACGGTCGGTGACGGTGTTGCTGTGGGGCGAGGCGTACTTGTGCAGCACTACCATCTTGCGCGTAGCCATCGCCTCGCGCAGCTTCGCCACGCAGTCGTTCATGCGGCGCTGCAGTTCGGGGTTGACGGCGTCGGGCAGATTGAACGATCGCGAGAGTTTCTGGCGTATGTTCACGGCTGTATGGTCGCGCGTGCCGTCGGTGTCGAGTCGGAGGCAGATGTATGCAGCCTCGTATTCGGAGAGCGAGATGTGCTCGTGCAGACGGCGGAAGAACGACGACGAGCGGTCGAGCCGATACGTGGTGCCGGTCTTCTGCAGATTGAAGCCGCAGTCGCGCAGGTAGTCGAAATAATAGTAGAGATTGCGGCGCGTGATGCCGAGGCGGTCAGCTATCTGCTGCGCCGTGTAGCTGTTGTTCTCTGTCAGTATGAGTATAAGGTCGAGTTCTCGACCATATTTATCCATTCGCATTGTTGTTGATGTTTAGTAGATTTGTTTTGTAGTTTTCTTTTTCTCTTTGCTTTCTATAGATTAGTAGTTTTCTTTTTCGGGTCGTGCAGCGGACGGAAATCGATCGGACGGCGGACGGAAACCAATCGGACGGCGGACGGAAACCGATCGGGCGGCGGACGGAAACCAATCGGATGGCGGACGGAAACCGATTGGACGGCGGACGGTGCCGATGACTTTTGAACAGAAGGTGTAAGACTTGCTGCGATTTTTTGAGCCTTTATAAGCCTGACTAAGCCTTTCCAAGCCTTTCTAAGCCAGACTAAACCTTTTAAGCCTTTCTAAGTCTTTCTAAGCTGAGGGCGTTCTGTTCCAAGCAATCCTAAGCCTTCCCCGAGGGGGAGGGTTGGGAGGGGCTCTCCTCAAACTTCAGTTCGAGTTGTCCTCCGCCCAGCAGGTTGTAGCTCATTCGGTGGTAAGGCGTGGTGCCGTGCAGGCGTATGCCCTCGCGGTGCGCCTTTGTAGGATAGCCCTTGTTCTTCTGCCAGTCGTAGTAGGGATATTCCTCAGCAAGCCGGTCCATGTATTCGTCGCGGAATGTCTTGGCGAGGATGCTCGCTGCGGCTATCGACTGATACTTGCCGTCGCCTTTCACTATCGTTGTGTGGGGCAGATCGCGGTAGGGAGTGAAGCGGTTGCCGTCGACGATGATGGCTTCGGGGCGCACGGTGAGCTGGTCGAGCGCGCGGTGCATGGCGAGGAAGCTGGCGTTGAGTATGTTTATGCGGTCTATCTCCTCGGGCGTAACCACGCCCACAGCCCACGCCACGGCGTCGCGCACTATCTGGTCGCGCAGCGTGCGTCGCGCTTTCTCGGTGAGCTTCTTCGAGTCGTTGAGCAGAGCGTTGTCGTAGTTGGGCGGCAGAATGACTGCGGCGGCGTATACGCTTCCGGCAAGACAGCCTCTGCCGGCTTCGTCGCAGCCTGCTTCGACAAGGTCGGTATAGTAATGGGGCAGCAAATGTGTCTTACTTTCCTGTTTTTTCATTGTTGTCTGTTTCAATGTGCAATAACCCCGCTTACGGGTGCAACTCTTTTCCGTTTGCAAAGTTAGCTTTTATAATACAAACTACAAAGCGATTGTAATATTTCTTTAACAAAGAAATACAGAAAGTGAAATGTTATTTCCATAAAGCCAACTAATTTTGCAAGCGAAGATAAGAAACAATATGTATCACCTTATATAATATATAGATTATGGAAAAGAACATCACACTCCAGCAGTCAGATATCCGTGTTATCAACGCAAAGCAGGTGCAGACTTCTGCCCTACTCGACGGCATGAAAAAAGCCGCAACCGCTCCGATGGAGTGGTTACGGCAGTATTATTCGAGCGTGCTTGAGCGCGAGGTGACTATGGGTCAGACTCTGCGCTACCTGCATGCACAGCTTGCTTTCGTTATGTGCGTATTCCCTACATAAGACTCACTGCTTGTGCATCTCGGCGTATGCGCTTGGATGCTGTGGGCGGTGCTGAAGTGCAGAGGATAGGCTGCTGATGCGGCGCCTCTGCGTCGTAGATGTCTGCGTGCTGCGCTGCGCGGCATCAGAACATCTGGCTCACGCGCTTCACTCCAGCCACGAGAGCGTCCACTTCTTCCTTCGTGTTGTAGAGTCCGAACGACGCACGCACCGTGCCCTGTATGCCGAAGCGGTCCATAACGGGCTGCGCACAGTGGTGACCGGTGCGCACGGCGATGCCGAGTCGGTCGAGCAGCGTGCCCATGTCGAGATGATGTATGTCGCCCACGAGGAACGACACCACGGCGTCCTTGCCCTCGGTGGTTCCGAAGAGTCGCATGCCGTCTATCTCCGCCAAGCGCTTCATGCAGTAGTCGGTGAGCTCGCGCTCGTGTGCGGCGATGTTGTCCATGCCAATCGCCGACACATAGTTGAGCGCCGTAGCCAGTCCGTGCGTAGCCACATAGTCGGGCGTTCCGGCTTCGAACTTGAACGGCAGCTTCTCGAAGGTGGTCTTCTCGAAGCTCACGCTTTCTATCATCTCGCCGCCTCCTTGATAGGGCGGCATGCGGTCGAGCCATTCTTCCTTGCCGTAGAGCACACCGATGCCGGTCGGTCCGTATATCTTATGTCCGCTGAAGGCGAAGAAGTCGCAGTCGATTGACTGCACGTCTACAGCGAAGTGGGGCGTCGATTGCGCTCCGTCTACGAGCACCGGCACGCCGTGCTCATGCGCTATGCGCACAATCTCCTTCACGGGGTTCACAGTTCCGAGCGTATTGCTCACGTGAGCCACACTAACAATCTTCGTTTTCTCAGAGAACAACTGCTCGTATGCCTGCATGTCGAGCTTTCCGCTGTCGTCCATCGGAATCACCTTCAGCGCAATGCCGCGTTTCGCTGCCTGCAACTGCCACGGAACGATGTTCGAGTGGTGCTCCATTACGGACACTATCACCTCATCGCCTTCCGCCATGAACGCTTCGCAGAACGATGCAGCCACGAGATTGATGCTCTCCGTGGTGCCGCGCGTGAAGATTATCTCTTCTGTCTTCGGCGCGTTGATAAACTGGCGCACGGTCTCGCGTGCAGCTTCGTGCAGGTCGGTGGCGCGCTGCGAGAGATAGTGTACGCCGCGGTGCACATTGGCGTTGGCGTTGAGATACTCTTCGCGCATGGCGTCGAGCACGCACAACGGCTTCTGCGTGGTAGCTCCGTTGTCGAGATAGACGAGCGGACGGTCGTAGACGGTGCGCGAAAGGATTGGGAAATCGGCGCGAACCTTATTTATATCGTACATGATGTTGTTAAGTTGAAATGGTGAGATGGTGAGAATTGTAAGTTGAGAGTTGAGAGTTGTGAGTTATGATATGCAATGAGATTTATATATTGTAGCTAAAAGAGATTGCTGAAAAGGTAATCATAACTCTCAACTCTCAATTCTCAATTCTCAACTGAAATTACTCTCAACTGAAATTACTTGCAGAGCTTGCAGCCCTCACACTTGCTCAGTTCGCCGCGGAAGCGCTTCTCCACGAGATAGTGCAGGCGGTCGCGCAGCGGTTCGAGCTGTATCTTGTCGATAACCTCGTTGATGAATGCGAACTCGAGGAGCAGCTTTGCCTCCTTCTCGCTGATGCCGCGCTGACGCATGTAGAAGAGCGCCGCATCGTTGAGCTGACCCACGGTAGATCCGTGCGAGCACTTCACGTCGTCGGCGTATATCTCGAGCATCGGCTGCGTGTACATACGCGCTGTCTTTGTGGCGCAAAGGTTCTGGTTCACCTCCTCCGACACGGTGTGCTGTGCGCCATGGCGTACAAGCACTCTGCCTGCGAAGGCTCCCGTCGCCTTGTCGTTGAGCACGTACTTGTAGAGTTCGTGACTCGTGCAGTGCGACACTTGGTGATCTATCAGCGTGTTGTTGTCCACGTGCTGAGTCTTGTCGGCTATCACGCAGCCGTTGCACCAGCACTCTGCGCCCTCGCCCTTGAGCTGCACGTCGAGTCGGTTGCGCGTGACGCCGTTGTGCAGCGTGATGACGTTGTGGTTGAAACGCGAGTCGCGCTCCTGCTCTATGTATACGTTCGAGATGCGTGTATTCTTGTAGTGAGTCTCCTCCATGCAGTAGAGGTCGAGCGATGCGTTTGCTCCGACGTAAGCCTCAATCACCTGAGTTGTGAGGAACTGCTGGTCGTCGGCTGCATGGTCGCAGAAGAGGAACTTTGCGTTGGCGCCCTCCTCCATCACGATGAGCACGCGGCGGTTCACCATCATAGCCACGTCCGAGCGCAGGATGTTGATGACCTGCACGGTCTTGTCGACAACGACGTTGCGCTTCACGTGAACGAGCAGACCGTCCTGCGCCAGCATGGTGTTGAGTGCAGTCACGGCGTCTTCGTCGCTCTTCGCCAGGCGTGCGTAGTGCTTAGCCACAAACTCGGGGTGAGCCTTTGCATACTCTGCGAGCGACGCCACCTCGATGCCTTCGGGCAGGTTCTCCTTGGGCTGAAGCGACTGGCGGAACTGGTCGTTGACGATGAAGTAGAGCGATGTGCTGAGGTTGGGCACGTCGCAGCGGAACGCCTTGTACGGGTCTACCGCCACTTCAAGACGGTTGATGTTCAGTCCGTAGTTGGGCTCGAAGAGCTTGTCTATCGTTGTATATTTGTATCGCTCCACTTTTCGCGAAGGGAAGCCGAGACGCTCGAAGCTGTTGAAGGCTTCGTCGCGCACAGCGTTCAGCACATCAGCGCTGTGGGCGCAGATTTGCTCGCGACATTCGCGGTAGAGGTCGATGTATTGTTGTTCTGAAGTCATTTTAATGAGTTTTATTCTTCTTCAAGTTCAGCTTTTATCCAATCGTATCCTCGCTGTTCAATCTCCTTTGCGAGTTCGGGTCCGGCGGTCTTCACGATGCGTCCTTTGTAGAGCACATGTACGACGTCGGGCTTTATCATGTCGAGGAGTCGCTCGTAGTGGGTGATGACGATGGCTGATGTCTCCGGCGTGTGCATCTTGTTGACACCGTCGGCTACGATGCGCATTGCGTCGACGTCGAGTCCGGAGTCGGTCTCGTCGAGTATGGCGAGCTTCGGTTCGAGCATTGCCATCTGGAATATCTCGTTGCGCTTCTTCTCACCACCCGAGAAGCCTTCGTTGACAGAACGGCGTGTGAACTTAGAGTCGAGCTCCACGACCTTGCGCTTCTCGTTCATGAGCTTGAGGAAGTCGCCAGCCTTCAGTTCGGGCTGTCCCTGATACTTGCGCTTCTCGTTGACAGCCGCCTTCAGGAAGTTGGTCATCGACACGCCCGGTATCTCCACCGGATACTGGAACGAGAGGAAGAGTCCTTCGTGCGCACGGTCTTCGGGCTTCATCTCAAGGATGTTCTTGCCGTTGAACCACGCCTCGCCTTCCGTCACTTCGTAGAGCGGATTGCCGGTGAGCACGGCGCTGAGTGTAGACTTTCCTGAACCGTTCGGTCCCATGATGGCGTGTATCTCGCCATCGTTTATAGTGAGGTTGATGCCTCTTAGTATTTCCTTGCCAGCGATAGTGGCATGGAGGTTTTTTACTTCTAACATATCGAGTTTTGAATTTTGAATTTTGAGTTTTGAGTTGTCGGCTGCGCCGATTTTGAATTAATGAGTTGTGAATTGTGAGTTGTACGTGCAACTCTTCGTACAATGCACAGCTTAATACGAATCGAGCACGCGACCGAGCTTCATCCTGCGGCGTTCCTTCTTCGTTTCTTGTTTCTTTTCGTCGGCGGGGTCGTATATGCCGAGTGCCATTTCGATGAGCGAGAAGAGGCTGTTGGCGTCGGCTGAGGTGAAGCGGAACGGGAACGTTGCCTTCAAGCCTATCTGTATGTTGTGGCGGTGCATGTTGGAGCGCATCCTATATACGTCGGGGCTGCCGTTGCAGGTCGTAGCCACGTGCGCCTTACCGTCGATGGCGAGGGGGAATCCGTACTGGAACTCGAGCGCGAGCGACGAGAATATATAGCAGTCTACTCCTACTGTCGGCGCTGCGCTCACACGCGGGAGGCTTATTGTGATGTTGCGCTCGTAGTTGTCGCCAGCGTTCCATACGCTCATGCTGCTCCGCACGTGCCGACCGGCTACGTTGATGTTGGCCATGAGCGAGGCGTAGGGCTGCAGAGCGAAGCGCTTGCTCAGTGGATAGTAGCGTGCGCCGACCACTACGTTCTGCATTGTGGCGTCCACATTGCTTTCGAACCATTGTACGGTCTCGGCGTTGTAGCCGCCTACGAGCGAGAAGTGCTGCTTTGGCAGGTAGTATTCTACCAGCACGTTGCATTGGGGCGAGGCGAACGTTGCGATGTTGCCTGCGTCGCGCGGCGAACGCTCTACGCTTGCCGTCGTCGGACACGAGAGATTCATGCCTGCTATCACCGCCCAGCGGCGCTGCAGCTCGTCTGTATCATTGTCTGCTGCGGCTGTGGTTGCACAGACTGCGAGAGCCGCTGTGACGGTCATTATCCTACGGAACATATATTGAGTTTTGAGTTTTGAATTTTGAATTGTGCGCTTTGCGCATTTTGAATTTTTGAGTTTTGAGTTGTGAATTGTGAGTTGTGAATTGTTGAGTTATCAACTCCTAATTGAACAATTCCTCATCGGCGTAGCCGACAATTCAAAATTCAAAATTCAAAACTCAAAACTCCTCCTATCCCACCGTTCCCTCAAGCGACACGCTGAGCAGCTTCTGCGCCTCTACGGCGAACTCCATAGGCAGCTTGTTGAGCACGTCCTTAGCGTATCCGTTCACGATGAGACCTACGGCTTGCTCGGTGGGTATGCCGCGCTGGTTGCAGTAGAAGAGCTGGTCTTCCGAAATCTTCGACGTCGTAGCCTCGTGCTCCACCACTGCCGTATCGTTGTGTATATCCATGTATGGGAAGGTGTGCGCTCCGCAGTCGGAACCGAGCAGCAGCGAGTCGCACGACGAGTAGTTGCGTGCGTTGTCGGCGTTGCTTGTGGCGCGCACCAGTCCGCGGTACGAGTTCTGACTGTGTCCGGCAGAGATGCCCTTCGATATGATTGTCGACTTGGTGTTCTTGCCCATGTGTATCATCTTCGTGCCAGTGTCTGCCTCCTGATAGTTGTTGGTGACGGCTACGGAGTAGAACTCCGCCTGCGAGCCGTCGCCGCGCAGCACGCACGAGGGATATTTCCATGTAATGGCAGAGCCGGTCTCCACCTGTGTCCACGAGAGTTTCGAGTTGACGCCGCGCAGGTCGCCTCGCTTCGTCACGAGGTTGAGCACGCCGCCCTTGCCATGCTCGTCGCCGGGGTACCAGTTCTGCACGGTAGAGTATTTCACTTCGGCGTTGTCCTTCACGACGATCTCCACGATGGCTGCGTGCAGCTGGTTCTCGTCGCGCATCGGCGCCGTGCAGCCTTCGAGGTAGCTCACGTATGCGTCGTCGTCGGCAATGATGAGCGTGCGCTCGAACTGGCCGGTGTTGCGTGCGTTGATGCGGAAGTAGGAGCTTAGCTCCATCGGGCAGCGCACGCCCTTGGGTATGTAGACGAACGATCCGTCTGAGAACACGGCGCTGTTGAGCGCAGCGAAGAAGTTGTCGCGGTAGGGCACCACGCTTCCCAAGTATTCGCGCACGAGGTCGGGATGGTTCTTTATGGCGTCGCCGATAGAGCAGAAGATGATGCCTTTCTCGGCGAGGTGCTGCGAGAAGGTGGTCTTCACGCTCACGGAGTCCATGATGGCGTCTACCGCCACGCCGCTGAGTGCGAGTCGTTCTTCGAGAGGTATGCCGAGCTTGTCGAATGTCTTCATCAGCTCGGGGTCTATCTCCTTATTCTCGTTCTTCTTCTTTGCGAGCGGGTCGGCGTAGTACGAAATCGCCTGATAGTCGATCTCGGGCACGTGCACGTGGCCCCACTTCGGATCCTTCAGCGTCTGCCAGTGGCGGAAAGCCTGCAGACGGAACTCAAGCATCCAGTCGGGTTCGCCCTTCTTGCTTGAGATGAGTCGCACGATGTCCTCGTTGAGTCCTTTCTCAATTATGTCTGTATGCACGTCGGTAGTGAATCCGTACTCGTATTTCTGTTCGGCTACCTGGCGCACATAGGCGTTTTTTGTATCTTTATTTTCCATTTTCGTATATAAAAGTCAAGGGAGAGCGACCGATTGCGTTCGCCGTCCGATCGGATTGCGTTCGCCGTCCGATTGGGTTGCGTCCGCCGTCCGATCGGATTGCGTCCGCCGTCCAATCGGGTTGCGTTCGGTGCACGATGACTCAGCCTGCACTTTCAGGCTGCAAGACATCGGCATGCACATCTCCTAAAGAAATGCAAATTTACGAATAATGCGTTGATTATTCGAAGAAAACGTGGCTTTTTTCAGCCTAAAGGTTCATTTCCTTCGAGAGAATATTCTCGAGTTTCTCTGCCGAGAGCCTCAACTGGAACGCGCCCTTGATAGCCACGCTGATGCCGCCGGTCTCTTCGGACACTACGATGGCTATGGCGTCGGAGTCTTGCGAGATGCCGAGCGCGGCGCGGTGGCGCAGTCCGAGCTCCTTCGGTATGTCGTGGTTGTGCGACACGGGCAGGATGCAGCCGGCGGCGCGTATGCGCTTGCCCACGATTATCATGGCGCCGTCGTGCAGCGGCGAGTTCTTGAAGAAGATGTTCTCTATGAGGCGCTGGTTGATGCGCGCGTCTATCACGTCGCCGGTGTCGACGATGTCGTCGAGGCGTATGCCGCGCTCAATGACGATGAGCGCTCCCACCTTGCCGCGAGAGAGGTCGATGCACGCCATGACGATAGGCATGATGGTCTCCTTGTCCACTATCTTCTCCTTGCTCGCGCCTACGAACAGATTGGCGAAGGCGCGGAAGCGCTGGTGGGCGCCGAGCGAGTAGAGGAAGCGGCGTATCTCTTCCTGGAAGAGCACGATGATGCCGATGACGCCCACCGACACGAGCTTGTCGAGGATGGCTCCGAGCAGGCGCATCTCGAGCACCTGACTCACGAAGAGCCACACGAGCACGAACACGATGATGCCGATGAAGACGTTGAGCGAACGGCTCTCCTTCATCAGACGATAGATGTAGTAGAGCATCAGGGCGACAAGAAATATGTCGATGATGTCTTTTATTCCGAAGTCGAACATGTTGTGAGTGTTGAATGTGGAATGTTGAATGTTGAATGTTAACCTAATTGCTGCACAATTCGAATTGTTTCAAAGGCTTCCTTCACGTCGTGCACACGCAGTATCAAGGCGCCTTTCTGCAGCGACACGGTGTGGAGCACGGTGGTGCCGTTGAGCGCCGTCGTGGGGTCGCCGCCGACGAGACGGTATATCATGCTCTTGCGCGACACACCTACAAGCACCGGCAGCTCAAGCGCAAGCAGGCGCTCCGCCTCGCTCATTATCTCGTAGTTCTGCTCGAGCGTCTTGCCGAAGCCGTAGCCGGGGTCGAGAATGATGTCCTTCGCTCCGAGGTCGCGCAGGCGCTGCACCTCCGCCGCAAAGTTCTGCATCATCTTCGCCAGCGTCGGCTGCACCGACATCAGTATGTAGGGCACACCGAGCTGCGCCACGGTCTCGAACATGTCGCCTTCCTCGTGTATCTCCTTGCCTACGATGCCCGTTATGCCGCCTTCCGACACGTCGTTGATGATGTCGGCGCCGAACTCCTCCACGCATCTGCGCGCCACAAGCGGGCGGTAGGTGTCTACCGACACGATAGCGTCGGGCTGCTCACGGCGCACTATCTCGAGGGCGCGCTTCAGACGCTCGGTTTCTACCTCAAGGCTCACCTCGTCGGCGCCGGGGCGTGTGGAGAAAGCGCCCACGTCGATGATGCGTCCGCCCTCGGCTACTATCTGGTTGGCGCGGTCGGCTATCTCAGCCTCGGTCTGCTTGCGCGATCCGCTGTAGAACGAGTCGGGCGTTGCGTTCAGTATGCCCATCACCATGGGCTTCGAGAGGTCGAGAAGTCGGCCTCGCACGTTTATTGTGTATTGCATATGCTCTTGATAATTAGTTAATAACCGACCACAAATTACGCAATAAATATCCGAACTGCCAAATATTTAACTCAAAAAGTTGGGCTCTGCGCACGCCCAAAACCGATTATTTCGCACACGCGCAACGATTTATACAGACATTCTCTTTGCACACACAGATTATTTGCATACTTTTGCAACATAAAACCCATCAAGACATGAAGCTCAAGACAACTCTCGCTGCTCTGCTCTTCTGCGCAACGGCTCTCGCATCCTCGCCCCACAAGTACCGCCTCGTTTGGCAGGACGACTTCAACGGCACCACTTTCGACAACCGCTCATGGACAAAGATAAAGCGCGGCGCACCCGACTGGCGTAAATATATGTCGGACGCCGACTCGCTATACGCCGTGCGCGACGGCAAACTCGTTCTGCGCGGCGCTCTCAACACCAACCTCGAAGCCGACACGGCTCGCTTCGTAACCGGCGGACTCTACACCAAGCGCAAGCACGCCGTGAGATACGGCAAGGTGGAGGTGCGCGCACGCTTCGACTGCGCGCAGGGCGTGTGGCCGGCTATATGGATGAAACCCGACTATGAGGTGAAATGGCCACAAGGCGGCGAGATTGACATCATGGAACACCTCAACCACGACAACATTGCATACCAGACCATCCACACCACATACACGCACACTCTGAAGCAGGACCAGAACCCGCCGCACGGCGGCACCTACCCCATCGACCGCAACGCCTTCAACACCTACGGCGTGGAGATTCTGCCCGATTCAATAGTGTTCTCGGTCAACGGACAGCCGTCGTTCTCCTATCCGCGCATTGAGGAGCATAAGGACAAGGGACAGTATCCGTTCGGCGCCCCGTTCTATCTGCTCATCGACATGCAGATTGAAGGCTCGTGGGTGGGCAAGGCAGACCCCAAACAGCTGCCCGTCGAGATGGAGATCGACTGGGTGAAACTCTACGAAATTGAGAAAGAGAAGTAAACTCTGAGGAAGTAGAAGTACACCTTCTGAGGAAAGAGAAACAGACTCTGAGGAAGTAGAAGTAAACCTTCGAGGAAAGAGAAACAGACTCTAAAGAAAGATACGGCTGCGCCAAGCACGCTTGCCGACAAAAATAAAAGCAAAATGGAAATATCCGAACTTTACGAAATCTTTAAGCAACACCCCGTTGTTACAACCGACAGTCGCGACTGCCCCGTCGGTTCGTTGTTCTTCGCCTTGAAAGGCGCTTCGTTCAACGGCAACAAGTTTGCTGCGGCTGCGCTTGAGAAGGGCTGCGCTTATGCTGTTGTCGACGAAGCGGAGTACGTCGTTGAGGGCGACGCTCGCTTCATTCTCGTCGACAACTGTCTGCACACTCTGCAACAGCTCGCACGCTATCACCGCCGTGCGCTCGGCACGCCTATCATCGGCATCACCGGAACCAACGGCAAGACTACCACAAAGGAACTCACGGCTGCGGTGCTTCTGCAGAAATACAACGTGCTCTACACCGAGGGCAACTTCAACAACGACATCGGCGTGCCTAAGACATTGCTGCGCCTGAACTCCACACACGACATCGCGGTCGTGGAGATGGGCGCGTCGCACCCTGGCGATATCAAGACGCTGGTGGAGATAGTTGAGCCCGACTATGCGCTCATCACAAACGTGGGTCGTGCGCATCTGCAGGGCTTCGGTTCGTTCGAAGGCGTGATAAAGACTAAGGGCGAACTGTACGACTTTGTGCGTGCGGCTGCCAACGGCGAGAATGATGCTTACGCCATACGCGAGGTGAAGCGCCCGCGCTGCGTGTTCATCGACAACGACAACCTGTATCTCAACGGCATCGCCGACGGACTGAACCTTGTGCGCTACGGCTTAAACGCCGCTGATAAAAAACTTTACGTTGCGGCTGAGGACGTAAAAAGCGAGCCGATGCTCAGCTTCTCGTGGGCGGCTGAGGGCAAGGCGCAGCACCATGTTGACAGCCACCTTATCGGTGCGTACAACATCACGAACATGCTTGCAGCCATCGCCGTCGGCACTTACTTCGGTGTGGAGGCAGACAAGATTGACGCTGCGCTGACCGGCTATGCGCCGAGCAACAACCGCTCGCAGTTTGAGCAGACTGCCGACAACCGCCTCATCGTCGACGCCTACAACGCCAACCCGACAAGTATGGCGGCGGCTCTGAACAACTTCGAGGCTATCAATGCCGACCACAAGATGGCTATCATCGGCGACATGAAGGAGCTTGGCAGCGTTAGTCACGACGAGCATCAGCGCATCGTTGACCAGCTCAGCCGCATGAAGCTCGAAGAGGTATGGCTCGTTGGCTCGGAGTTTGAGCACACAGCGACGCCGGCTGCGTTCCGCAAGTTTGAGAACGTAGCGGAGGTGAAGGAAGCTATTGCTTCTGAGAAGCCTCGCGACCGCTACATCCTCATCAAGGGCAGCAACGGCACACGCCTGTTCGAACTCCCCGAGAAGCTATAGGAGGCTACGGCATTCTTGCCGTAGTCAAAATAAGTAGCGGAGGCCGGAGACCTCCGCTACGTTTTACATTCTATTTCTGCGCATAGAGCCGCTTTACATCTTCTTGCTCTATCGCACTTCGCCTTCCAATATCGCATCCATCTGAGCAGATGTAGGCTCGGCAGGCAAGCGCTTTATCACATCCTTCACCTTTCTTTTCTGAGCAGCAGTCAGCACGAAGCTGTCTACGATGTCCTCATAGTTGGCTTTCAGGAATTTGCCGCGGTTGATGCGTCGGTTTACGCAATACTTTCCGTCGGTTATCGTCTCCAGGTCGAACGACTTGTACACGAGTTCGCAGCCGTCATAGTTGTGCTCGCCCTCGCCTTGCGGGAAACTTGTGCTGACGGGGTTGGGCTTTGTGCCCCATCGTGTGAGCGTCTCCTCGTAGAAGAATGCGATGCGGTCGTCTGCCTGCAGATCCATGCTGCTGTACATCGACACCGTAGAGCTCACCTGATAGCATCCGTCCCAGCCCTCAGCGAAGGCTTTCGCGTCGCGCATGTCGTCGGGCGAGGCAAGTTCTTTATAGAATATGCTCACGTTGTTGCGCCCCGTGCCCGTAGGCACCGACTGCAGCGCTACGTACATCGGCTTGCCGTCGCTGTTGCGCATGGCAGGCACGATGAGCATCTCGCCGTTTGTGGGGTTGGTGCTCGGCGCGAGTGCGAGTCCGTCCATCGTAACCTTCTCGGGCTTGTCCCAGCAGCCTTCGCCGGTCTTTGTGTTGCTGTAGGTGTAGATGTTAAGCAGTCGGCAGCCCGACGCTCTGCTTGTTATTATCACACGACCGTCGGGCAGTTCCTCGCACTTCGGTTCGTCGCCACCGGGCACGGGCAGAGCAGCAGCGCCGCCGAGAGCGTGCCATGAGCGTCCGAAGTCGTCGGAATATATCACGCGGTTGCCGTTGGGGCGCGCCGTGAGTGCGGCATAGATGCGATAGTAGTCGCCCACCTTCACCACTCTACTCTGGAACAGCTTGCCACTGCCGACGAAAGCGGCGTCCACGACATTGCCCTTGTCGAACAAGCCGTATATATCCTCGGTCTGGTCAACCGGCTTCTGCCATGTGCGTCCGCCGTCGGTGCTACGTATTGCGGCGATGAGGTTCGGGTTCTGTCTGTTTGTGCTGGGTTTGCCGTACACCGTACAGCCCGCAACAGCCATGATGAGCACCTCGTTGCGCTCGCGATCCATCACGACAGCCGGGTCGCCGTAGGCAGCTTCCATCGGAGTCTTATGGGCGTTGATGAGCGAAGTGTCGCCACAAGCCACGTCAATCTCATGCTCGCTCCATGTCCTGCCGTTGTCGTAGCTCAGTTTCACCACGCAGTCGACGCGTCCGAAGCCGGGGTCGGTGCCGCAGACGAGGCGCGCCGCACTCGCAACGAGTCGTCCGCCGTAGCCGCAGGTGATGCCTGGTATGCGATAAGGCGGGACGTCGATGCTGCCCTTCGCCGTACTGAACAGAACTGTGCCGTCGGCGTAGGCTGCAACGGTGAGCAGCAACATGCCGAGAGAGAATAGAAATTTCTTCATTGTAGCTTGGTTTTACTTTTTTATCTTTTTACTTTTTTACCTTTTTACTTTTTTACCTTTTAAAAGTTATGTTCTCCTCCTTGAATTTATCCTTCGGCTGCGGATGCTCCGCCGGATAGCCGATAACGATCATGTTAAGCGGAACGAGATTGTCGGGGAGCGAGAGCGTTGTGCTTATCGCCTTGCTGCGTTCCTCGGAAGGATAGGCGCCCGTCCATACGGCGCCGAGCCCCATCGCGTGAGCCGCAAGCAAGAGATTCTCTGTTGCAGCCGACGCATCCTGAATCCAGAAGTCGCGTCCGCCGCCTTCTATCACCTTATCCATATCGCCGCAGACCACAATGGCGAGCGGAGCCTTGAGCAGCATCTTCGCATAAGGATTGGCACCCGCCAGACTGTCGAGCACGCTGCGCTGTTCTACAACCACGAAGTGCCACGGTTGCTTGTTCATCGCCGTAGGTGCAGCCATCGCCGCACGCAGCATCTTCTCCACTTTCTCCTTCTCAATGGGGCGCGCCTCGTAGTCGCGTATGCTGGTACGCGTAGCGATATTGTCGAGCACAGCCTGCTCTTGCGTTTGCGACCCGCCGGCGTCTTCTGCGCCCGACACCAAGCGCACGCCAAGCACCACGACGGCAATGGCGAGCACTACGTTCAAAACGATTGACTTATTCTGTAAATTCATAATTCTTAATTGTATAATTCTTCATTGGCGAGTAGCGGAGGTCTCTGGCCTCCGCAGCAAGCAACTATGCTTACAATATACGTTTTTTAATTATCACACTTGGTACTGCGGAGGCCGGAGACCTCCGCTACGGGAGACCATTCCTCATTCAACACTCTTAACAAGCGCTCCCGTTGGGCACACGAAGCGGCAGTACGGGCGCGGCACCCACACCGACAGCACGAGGAACAGCGCCGCGAGCACTATCACCCACACCGACGCCGACGAATAGAGGAACGCCGTGAACAGCTCGTAGTCGATCCATGCGGTGCATGTGCCGGTGAGCAGCAGCGCCATGAGCACGCCCCAGAGCAGATTGCGCAGCACGGAGAGCAGTTTCAGTACGCGCGGCGTGATGCGCAGCTTGCGCCGACTGAGCTTTCCGGCGAGTTCCTGCGCCGATCCGAACGGACAGATATTGGCGCAGTAGTGACCCGACCGACCCGCCAACGGGTATATCAGCGCCACTATCAACATAAGCAGCGGAGCGGCAAGTGCGCCAATCGCCGAAAGACTCACGCCGCCGGCGAAGATTCGCAGGAAGAGCGTGTAGGAGACGAACGTGCCGGTCCACAGACCGAGCACCACGACGTTCACCGCAAGCTGCACAAGATGCAGTCGGCGGTTGTTGTAGAAGAGCGGAACGACGGCTCCGAGCAGCACGACAATCAGCGCAACTATAGGGGGTGCACTTGTCTCAAGTGCACCAACCGAGCCATCCTCACTCCCCACTATATGAGATGCACTTGTATCTGCTGCACCAGCCGAGCCATCCTCACACCACTGACCGTGCTGCTTGGCGTAAGCCAGTCCGCGCTGCATGTTAGCTATTATCGCCTTCGACGAGAATGTAGCGCCCGACACGGCGTCCACATCCTCCGCCAACGCCTCGTCCACCGACTTGTTCTGCCAGTGGTTGAGCAGCTCCTTCGCGCGGTTGAAGAAGTCGGGCGACTCGGCGTTGGGTTCAGCCTCAACAGCCGCCACCCTGCCGTCCTTTATATGTATCTTCAGCGGCACCGGTCCGCCGTATCCCTGCACGTCCTTTGCCAGCGGCTTTGTGTTCACCACGAACGCTCCGTCTGGCGTCACCTCCAGCGTGTCGTTCTTCAGCGCCTTCGCCTCATGCGCCTCTCGCAAGTCGTGTCCTAATATCCTGCCGTCGCGCAGTATCGCCGCCGCAGCCAGTATCAGCACCACCACGACGAGCGACAACAGTCGCGCCACGAATCCCTTCCTTTGTCTTTTTACCATATCGTTGTTCTTATTACTATGTGCAAAGATATAATTTATTGCTTACATTCGCAAGCGCTTACTACAAGTTGTTGCACAATACGACATCATTACCACGCACAGGGAACACCATTACCACGCACAGGAAATATCGTTACCGCGTATCTGTAATGATGTTACCATGCCTTGGTAACAACCGTTATCTTTGGCATCAATCTGTTAATGTTCGGCAGACAGCTGTAACTGGCTGCTTCTACCGACACATAAACGCAAAAAGGGCTGGACTCCTTGCATGGGATCCAGCCCTTTCTGTTTTTGACTTATGTGTGTCTGCGAATAGCGGCAGCCTATTTCACCACCATCTTTCGACCATTAACGATGTACAGACCCGGCTTCAGTTTCGGCGCCGCCTCCTTCACCGTCGTGTTGCGGAACAGCACTACACCGTTCATCGAGCAGATTGTGACGCGCATGTCACTGTCGGCGAATATCGCTTCCAGTCCACTTACTACCGTCGTCGTGCCGTGAACCTCAACATCGTGAGCCGGCATTGTCGCCGGAATCTCAATGTCCCAGCCGTTGAACTCTCTGTCTGGCGCAACCTCTGGATCTGGTACGCTTATCGGCGTGCCGTACTCCAGCGTCTGGTCTAAGTAGAGTTCGCCGTCAAGGTATACCGTCAGGCGGTAAGAGTTGATTGAGAACGTACCCGTCACCTCTACATCCTTTGCCGGCATCGTCTCGGGCAGACCCTGCCAACCTGAGAACGTGTAGCCCTCCTTTTCGGGAGCTGGCTCGGCTACGATTGTAGTGCCGTAGTCAACCTCAACAGACTTGTATTCTGCGCCGTCAACCTTGTAAGTGAGCGTGTACTTGTTCACGGTGTAAGAACCCAAAACCACGATGTCGTGTGCCGGCATTGTCGCTGGAACGTCCTGCCATCCGGCAAACGTGTGTCCTTCCTTGGCTGGTGCTTCGGGAGCTACGACTTCCTCGCCGTAAACGACGGTCTTGCTCTCGATAATCTCCTCACCAATCTTGAAGACTGCCTGATAAGAGTTGATAGAGAACGTACCCGTAACCTCTATATCCTTTGCCGGCATCGTCTCGGGCAGACCCTGCCAACCTGAGAACGTGTAGCCCTCCTTTTCGGGAGCTGGCTCGGCTACGATTGTAGTGCCGTAGTCAACCTCAACAGACTTGTATTCTGCGCCGTCTACCTTGTACGTCAGCGTGTACTTGTTAACGGTGTAAGAACCCAGAACAACGATGTCATGTGCTGGCATTGTCGCTGGAACGTCCTGCCATCCAGCGAACGTGTAACCCTCCTTGGCTGGTGCTTCTGGAGCGACAACCTCTTCTCCGTAAACGACGGTCTTGCTCTCGATAACCTCCTCACCAATCTTGAACACAGCCTGGTAAGAGTTGATTGAGAACGTACCCGTCACCTCTACATCGTGTGCCGGCATCGTCTCGGGCAGACCCTGCCAACCTGAGAACGTGTAGCCCTCCTTCTCGGGAGCTGGCTCGGCTACGATAGTAGTGCCGTAGTCAACCTCAACAGACTTGTACTCTGCGCCGTCAACCTTGTACGTGAGCGTGTACTTGTTCACGGTGTAAGAACCCATAACCACGATGTCGTGCGCTGGCATTGTCGCAGGAACGTCCTGCCATCCGGCAAACGTATGTCCCTCCTTGGCTGGTGCTTCGGGAGCTACGACCTCTGCGCCGTAAACGACGGTCTTGCTCTCGATAACCTCCTCACCAATCTTAAAGACAGCCTGGTAAGAATTGATTGAGAACGTACCCGTCACCTCTACATCCTTTGCCGGCATCGTCTCGGGCAGACCCTGCCAGCCGGAGAACGTGTAGCCCTCCTTCTCGGGAGCTGGCTCAGCGGTGACAGTCGTACCGTAGTCTACCTCTACCGACTTGTATTCTACGCCGTCTACCTTGTACGTGAGCGTGTACTTGTTCACGGTGTAAGAACCCAGAACCACGATGTCGTGCGCTGGCATTGTCGAAGGAACGTCCTGCCATCCGGCAAATGTGTGGCCCTCCTTGGCAGGTGCTTCGGGAGCGACAACCTCTTCGCCGTAAACGACGGTCTTGCTCTCGATAATCTCCTCACCAATCTTGAACACAGCCTGGTAAGAGTTGATTGAGAACGTACCCGTCACCTCTACATCGTGTGCCGGCATCGTCTCGGGCAGACCCTGCCAACCTGAGAACGTGTAGCCCTCCTTCTCGGGAGCTGGCTCGGCGGTGACAGTAGTGCCGTAGTCAACTTCAACCGACTTGTATTCTGCGCCGTCAACCTTGTACGTGAGCGTGTACTTGTTCACGGTGTAAAAACCCATAACCACGATGTCGTGCGCTGGCATTGTCGCTGGAACGTCCTGCCATCCGGCAAACGTGTAACCCTCCTTGGCTGGTGCTTCGGGAGCGACAACTTCCTCGCCGTAAACGACGGTCTTGCTCTCGATAATCTCCTCACCAATCTTGAAGACTGCCTGGTAAGAGTTGATAGAGAACGTACCCGTCACCTCTACATCGTGTGCCGGCATCGTCTCGGGTAGACCCTGCCAACCTGAGAACGTGTAGCCCTCCTTCTCGGGAGCTGGCTCGGGAGTAAGAGTAGTGCCGTAGTCAACCTCTACAGACTTGTATTCTGCGCCGTCAACTTTATACGTGAGCGTGTACTTGTTCACGGTATAAGAACCCAGAACAACGATGTCGTGTGCTGGCATTGTCGCTGGAACGTCCTGCCATCCGGCGAATGTATGTCCTTCCTTGGCAGGTGCTTCGGGAGCGACAACCTCTTCGCCGTAAACGACGGTCTTGCTCTCGATAATCTCCTCACCAATCTTGAAGACAGCCTGATAAGAGTTGATTGAGAACGTACCCGTCACCTCTACATCCTTTGCCGGCATCGTCTCGGGCAGACCCTGCCAACCTGAGAACGTGTAGCCTTCCTTCTCGGGGTTAGGCTCGGGAGCAAGAGCAGTGCCGTAGAGCACGTCCGACTCCTTGAAGCTGACGCCGTCGAGAGTATAGGTGAGATGATAAGACGTGAGAGCGAACTCGGCAGCAAGCGTCACATCCTCCTTGCCGACGACAACAGAACGCGGGTTGTCAGTAACGCCATCCGACCACTGCACAAAGTGATGACCCTCGGCAGGAGTAGCGGTGACAGAAAGCGTGATGCCCTCAGCCAAGCGTCCGCCCGACTCGCTGACCGTTCCGCCCTCGCCAGCCGACAGCGTAACGTCGTGATAGATGATGATCTTCACCTCGTAGGGCGAAGACGGATAGCCCAGACGCGCGTTAGACGAGAACGCAAAGCTGACATTCTCTACATCCTTCACCTCGCCCGTAGTCTTGTTGCGATAGCGGAACACCATCAACTCGCCACGCTCGCTGTTGCTGCGCGCACGGAGATAGAGGCAGTTGCCACCAGTGGGCAGAGGCAGCACCTCAGCCACGCCACGGCATTCGTCGCCGACGAACGTAGCCACGTCGTACTGCGTGTAATCCAACTTCTCTCCGGTGCCGAACACCACATCGAGATAAAGACTCATGTCGTAGCGGTAGGCGCTCGGATTGACGCTCCATGTGTCGGCGGCAGAAGCCGCGACACTATGGAAGAGCGCCATGAGGAGCGCGACTATCGCCATTGTATGTCTGATAATCGAACTTTTCATTGTGTTTCGTTTTTTATGGTTTAGCGTACGGCAATCTTATGATAGGTGTAGTGTGCGTCGCTGCATACAACAGCAACGTAGACGCCACCCGACAGAGAAGAAATGTCGATGCCACTTTCGCTGATATGTGTCTCGTGCATCACCTTCTGACCGTTGATGTCGAATAGTTCGACACTGCTGATGTCGTCGGCAGCCACGCCACTGATGACAAGACGCTTGCCAACCACGCTGAGACGCACGTTGCCGTCGTATGCCGTAGCACCGACAGTAGTCGTCTTGCCAACGTTGATAGCATACGGAGCATCGATACTGCCCACGAGACTCTCAGAGAAGTCGAGCGTCGCGGTAGCAAGCACGTCAGCGCCGTCGCAGTCGGTGACATAGAGAGTGATGCGGTCGCCCACGTTGCCGTAGACGTTCATCATCAGCAGTCCGCCAGCTATCTGACCGACACCGCGACACTCGCTGCCACAGAACGCAGCCAACTGATAGTCGGCATTGTCGGCAGCCATGCCGTCAGCGTCGCAGACGGCAGCCACAACAGCCATCACAGACGGATACTTATGCTTGTCGAAAGCAAGCGGCAGACGGTCGGCGATGCCCTGCGTGTGCTGTGCGTGAGCCTTCGAGACGATGGCTGTATTGTAAGCCACCTGCTTCTCGGTCTGGCTCTGGTACATATAGCCCTTGCCCGGCACGAGCGTGGTGAGCGTGCCCACCCAGCGTTCGCCGTCGTACTGTGCGAAGCCGTCCTGACCGACGATAGCGTCGAGCTTCTCCACCGTAGTAGTGGCGAAAGCCTCGTCGAGAGTCATGGTCTGCTCGGCAGGATAGCCAAGCCAGTTCCAGCCGTCGCTCAGAGCGATAGGTGTGGCCGGATTCCATGCCACGCCACTGATGCGTGGCAAAGCAACGGCAGCAGATGTCTCCACCTTGTAACTCTCAGACGCTTCGAGATCGGAGAGCGTGCCGATGAGTCCGAGCTGCGGGTCGCGTACAAGCTCCTGCGTCTGACTCTGCACACGCTGTACGGCAACGTCGTCAGCCAACTGTGCGGCAGCAAGACCGTCGGCGAAGCTGTGCGACATCCACGTCCAGCCCTCAGCCATAGCGATGTCCATATCCGACTTCTTCAGCGTGTAGCTGAACTCCTTCACCTCCGACACCTCGTCGCTGCCCACCATTGTCATCGCCTTGATGTGGGTGTCGTCATTGATGACGATAGGCACGCTGTACTTGCGTCGGGTGCCGTTCTCGTCGCACGGACATGTGCCGTCCGTCGTGAAGTAGATGGTAGCATCCTTAGAGTCGGTAGCCAGTTCGAGCTTCGTGCCGCGATATACGGCAGTGCCGCTGGCGCGCGAAGCGGTAGGAGCCTCGGCGGTGACAATCTCGGTCATCACGTCGACCGTACACTGTCCCTTCGCCGTAACGTCGTCGATAGAGAACGAGAGCTGGGTGCGTCCAGGGAGGTCGCCCTTTATCTTCACTACCGCCTTGCCCTCAGCGTCGAGAGTGAGGTCGGTGGCGTCGAGCGACGCAACCATGTCCGACGAGTTGGCGATATGAACGACGCGTCCGGCAGCAGCCTCACTCGGCAGAGCGTAGACGGTGAGCTCCTTCTCAGCTCCGTAGAGCACCTTGGTGTTCTCGGCAGTAATCTGCTGCACCTCCTTCTCTACGTCGAGCGTCTGACTGTAGGTCTCGGTCATCGGTATGCCGGCATACGACATAACATTGCGGCTTACCATGAGGCGAACCTCGCCGGTTGTGGTGGCGAGAGCCTGCTCGGGCACGAATCTGACGCGCGAAGCGTAGCGCACAGCCTCAGCATCGTCGGGCGAAGCGTATTCGTCGGCAAGCGCCGCGTCTACGAGTTGTATCTCGCCAGCGAGCTTCTTTCCGCCAGCCGTCACGCTGATGTTGGCATCAGTAAGAGTTGTCGGGTCCATATACTTGTCGAACTGCACCTCTACACCCTCTTCGTATGCACGAGCCTCTACGACCTCAGGCTGCTTGTTCTGAGTGATTCCGACGTTCACCTCCAACTGCGGCGGCGGCACAGGCAGCCACTCGCTGTACGCGGTGAGGTATCCGTCCTTCTCGAACTTCACCTGCCAGAGTCCCTGCGGCACATCCCAACGATACATACCGTCCTCGTCGGTGAAGAGCGGGTTCTTCTGAGCATATTCCTCTGCGTTCCACATCACGATTTCCTCGTGCTTGTCGCCCCAAAGGTCCTCCACCTCTTCCTTATAGTAGATGGTGGCTTGCACACCCTCCACACGATTCTCTGGCACAGCCTCATAGACGTAGCCTGCAGGGTCGTGGTTGATGGTGAGCGGGTCGAACGGCGGACGGTTGGGAGTATACTCGTCGTTGAACATGTCGTCAGGACAGTCGGATGTGCGCCTTATAAGACTCTTCACCTCGGTGAGGTGCTCAATGTTGGTTCGAGCATAGCAGCTCTCCCAATGACTCAAGCCCTTGTCGATGCCGTACGAAACAAGATTAAGGACGAGCGAAGCGCCTAATGTCTCTGGAGCGGATGCCACTCCGGCAATGCCAAGAGCCGTATTACCCAAGTCGCCAACGCCCTTCGAAGCATCTCTTACGACGATCCATGTTCTGTACTTTTTAGCCAATGCTATGATTGACTCGACATCATTGCCAGCACAAGAATCCTTTACCGACTCGATGATGCGGGTCCATTCCTTCATACGGTCGTAGCCGACAAGGATATCAGTTCCGACAGTCCAGCCGCCGACAAAAGCGCCTACTCCACTTAATGCGTTGCCAGCAATCTTAAGGTTCTTGAGATTCTTAAGATTCTTGCCGACACTTGCTTCCAGGCTTTCTTTCTCAGCCTTTACATTCGGATTCTTATTGCCTGCAAGAGCTACGAGCTGGTCGAAATTGTCGCTGAAATATCTTGTCTGCATCGACTCGCCCAGTGCTATAGACAAATCGGCTGCGCTTAGGATATCTCCAACCTTGCCTGCCCACTCTGCATAGAGTTCTCTTTGCTCTTTGGCAACAGCATTGTAGAAGGCAGCAACAGCCTCATCCGAGTCAGCGTCGAAGCTGGCAGGAATGTCGTTGTTTCGGCTGCTCCACACATCGCCGTTAGAGTTGCGGACGGTGAAGTCGGTGTTGCCGTTGAAGCCTTCGGCTATCGACTCGAAGTTGTAATCGCCAGGCGATACATATTCTGCCGATCCCTTGTCAGAAGAGACGGAAGCCGAGATGTCGGTTCCAGGCAAAGACACGTTCGTATCATAAGGATTCGGCGCATCCTGCATGTATCAGTCTGCATCCGGATTCTTGTCCTCCTCGCGTTCGCCGAACAGTATCGCACTACCTCCGTTATAGTCGGCGTCTTCAAGTATGCCGAGGTTCACGTTTCCGCTACTTCCGTAGGCAGGAACGTCGTCGTTGCCGGTGTAGTATTTGTATACACGTTTCTTGATACGATTGACGTAAGCAATCTTCTCCTCACGTGTCACGTCGTCGCGCTTGATATATACGAAGGCGTCGTCAACGAGTTGCTTGAACTCGTCTGCCTTGTCCTTCTCGTTCGCCATCTGGTCCTCAAACTTCTTTGCGATGAGCTTAGCCTGAGCCGAGTCGTAGCTGTAGTCGCCCTTCGCAATGTAGTTGACGCTGAGGTTAACGATGCCGTTGTAGGTATCGAACTTCACGTTGGCAAACCATATCGACTTGCGGATGTCGTAACTGCAGTCGATAGTGCGCACCGAACCGTCCTCGCCGAAGATGTTCAGATACACCTCCTGCAGCACATCGGCGCTGTTGTCGGTGAAGTCGAGCGTGAACAGCACGTTGTCGGGCGTGTAGTACCACGAGTGTGAGGTGGTGCCCTTCTCGAAGTCGAACACGATTGTCGGGTTCGTATTCATGGTCACCGTCTTTATCTTCGGATAGTTGCTGATGTATGTCACGTTCTTGGTCTCGGTGAGAAGCATACTGCCCGACTCGGTCGTAATCTTCGCCGAAATTGGATACTCGTTCAGATTAAACACATTGAGCAACGTACACTCTGCACTCCAACTGCCGTTCGCCTTTGCCGTGGTGTGACCTACGAGTTCGTTGTCCGAGTATACGTCTACCTTAGAACGTGCTGGTGCCGAACCAGCCACATTGATTGTAGCCGATGTTATTATCTCGGGCACAATGATGTCGAGCGTCTTCACCTCCACGGTTGCAGAGCCGATGGGCTGCGTGAGCGTGGCGCCCTTGTAGTCGAACACTACCGATGCGGTGGCGTTGAACGTGCTGCTGGCGGTTGGTATCACGCAGAAGCGCGTCTGTGCCTGATAGTTGTCGCCGAGCTGTACGGTGAGTCGCTTGCCGCTGAGTGTGTACGGCATGAGCTTCGGACCCTGAATGACCGACTTCTCCACGAAGTCGCATGCGTCAGGAAGGTCTACAACGAGCTTCACATTGCTTATGTCGCTCTTGTATACGCCCTTGAAGTCGACAACCGAACTTAGCGTGAGATACTTGCCGTTGGTGATGCTACTCTTGTTTGAAGAGAACGAGGTTGAAGCCGTTGTGTAGCTGAACAGACTCTCGTCGAATGCCGGAACGGTAGCGTTGTGCACGGTCGCAATCTTTCCTGTCTCCACCTTTACCGCGTTCTTCACGTAGTCCTTGCCTTCGCTGAGTCCTATCTCATCGAAGGCAGACAGACGAAGGATTGAGTTCATCAGTTCCGACTGACCCATCGTGACGAGTGTGTACTCGCCGTCGTCCACATCAGCGAACGAAGCCTTAGCCTCAGCGTATGCGGTCTTCTTCAGCAATTCGCCATTGTCAGTATAGAGCATTGCTGTCACGGCGCGGTTGTCGGTCATCTCGAACGATGCTTCTATGCAGCCCTTGCCTACGATGTCGAACGTAGCCTGCGCGTGGCGGTTATCGTCCACCGTCACCATACGTTCTATCGGACTGAATGCGCCGGTCTTAGACACTACGGTAAGACGCAGTTGGTCGCCGATGTTCATGGTTTCGTCGAGCACGGTGAGCGTAGGATACTGCACCGAGAGGTCTTTCTGCTCGCGGTTCTGTGTCACGTTGAACACGCTGACAGTCACGTTGCGATGGTCGGCGTAGAAGTTCTGCGTTTCTTCCGATCCGGCTGCCTTATACGTGAATCCGTAAGCGATGCGTGCGCCTACCATCGACTTCATCACCGCCTTGCCCATTTCGCGCTGTGTCTCGTCGTCGGCAAATGCGCCGAGCGTGTCGAGCTTGTTCACGCACTCCGTAGCTGCTACGACGAGGTGTGTCTCGGGCGCAGCCAGAACAGACAATGTCCATTGTCCGCGACGGTCGGTCTTTGTGGTGAACGTCTTTTGGAACTTGCCGTTGAGCGTCTGCGTTGCCGACACCGAAGCGTCTGCAATATATATGTCGTCGTCGTCAACAACGATACCGGTCAGGGTGATGGTGCGCAGCGGCTGCAGTTTTACAACGCAGATGTTGTTGGCACCGCTCACGCTGATTGCGGTGTCGGCAGGAGCCTTGTACGCTGTGCCGAGCTTGTCGCTGAGCGTAACGCGGCATACGAGCTGCTGTCCTTCAGGTATCTCGCCCAACGATACAGCCTTGCGCAGATATACCGTCGTGCCGTCTTCGAGCGGCTTGAGCCATTCTACGGTAGCCATCGACGTAAGGTTCTCGCCTTCGGGCGAAACCACCTTTGCCGCAACGGTGTGCAGAGGTTTCAATGTGCCGAACGCCACCTCCATGTCGTCATCCGGTATGGTTACGTTTTCGATGCGTCCTATCTCAAGTCCTGCACGCGAGTACATATATACATTATACTGCTCGTCCTTGCGCAGTCCGCTGAACGTGTATATCTGTCGGTCGGTGATGACATACTTCTGTCGCACGCCCGAGTTGATGTTCACCAGTTCGATGGTGTTGTTCTTGTAGCGTCCGTCCTTGCCTTCAGCCGGCAGGTTCACCTGCAGCATGTGTGCGTCGTTGGTGATAGGCTGAATGGTGAAGTCCTTCCAGCCTTCGGCGGCAGCATACAGCTCTACCGCCTCTTCCGGCACATAGACGATGCAGTTGGCTTTGTTCGTAAAGTTTACGAACGGCTCGTTATTGCAGCTCGGCGGCTCCATTGCGTACACGGTGAGCGCAATGAGGTTCTGGCAATTGCCGAACACCTCGTAATCCAATTCTGAAATGGAAGCAGGGAGCGCAACCGACGATACCGACAAATTAGAGAAAGCCTGATAGGGCACTCTCGTAGCGCCACCCGTGCGCGAGAGGTCGATAGCCGAAGCATTGGTGAAGTAGCGCATGCAGTAGTAGTCGTCGTCCGTCATGCGTCCCTTCACAATCAGTCGGTTCACGTTCTGATAGTTGTCGCTGCCCACAGTGGCGTCGAGCGCACTAGAGAGGTCGCCTGGTACGAAGTCGTCGATGATGGCGAGTCCGGTAGCGGCGTTGTAATAGTTGGCGCCCGGATTGCCTGGCGACTCGGGGTCGTAGACGAGTATCGCCACGACCTGCGCACCGGCGTCAGTCATAGTAGCACTGAAGTAAGTAGACTTTTCCTCCTGCGCCACACCGTTCAACATCCATCCCTTGAAGCGGTAGCCTGTTGCGGGATAAGCCCTGACAGTATACGTCTCTCCTGACACCACCTCAGAAGCCGAGAGCGAGAATCTTGCTGCTCCTGCCGGCGACGCAATCGCCGTAAGTGGGCGTTTCAGCTTAGGCTGCTCAGGGTCTTTGGGGTTGGTAGGGTTATAGACATAGTTGGCAGTAAGCACCATGTCCGAAGCCGGCATCTCGAAGTTGTAGTAGCGGTTGGTGCTGACGGTCTCGCCGTCGCGTGTCCAGCTTCTGAACACGTAGCCCGAATAGCTATTTGCAGAGAGGTTTATCCAATCGCCCTCCTTGTAGGTGCCTGCGCCCGAAAGCGAAGCAGCACCGTTAGGGTTGCATACCACAGTGAGCTTATATGTCTTCACGGGAGGCGTTGGCGGCTGCGGATCGGAAGGCGATTCGGGGTCGTACACGATGTCTGCCATTAAGGTGACATCGGTGGCTGAAGGCATGGTGAAATGGTATTCGCCGTACTGCTGTTCAATCTGTTTGCCGTCAAGCGTAAAGCTGCGGAGTCGGTAGCCGCTATTCAGATGTACTGTCAGATACACGCTCGAGCCGTCGGTGATGTATGCTTCACCATCGCCTCTGAACGAGCCGTATTCTGCGCTGTATGTGTTATAGTCGAGAGCGCTGAGACCGCCCTTGTTGTTGGTTCTGAACGAGAGCTTGCTCTTTGCCTTGTAGGTGTATGTGGCGGATGCGACGAGGCTCACGCCGTTCGCATTGACGCACACCGCCTTTAGCGTGGCGTCTGCACCTGCCTGAATCTCCACCGGAGCGGTATATACCATGCCGTTGTCTGCCGTCGGATTGGTGCCGTCGAGCGTGTAGCGTATGGTTGTTGCAGGATCGTTGAGGTCGGTGATAACCGCTTGGAACGTGCGGTAGAACTCGCCGCTTTCGTGCGAGATGACCGGTGCCTTCGGCTTGGGCTTCACTTCGCCCGTCGAGTTGAGATACACCTTGATGTTCTTCACGCGGAACTGTCCTTTGTTGATGTTGAACAGCACCTCGGTTGCAGCCGTGCTGCTCTCCCATGTGTACAACTTGGCTGTGGCGTCATAGCTCACGCTGCCTACGTTGGCAGAGAGCGTGGTGGCGTCGTTCTTGTATGTCTCGGTCAGAAACTCCACCTTCGACACGTTGCACTCTTCCGGAGCGAACATAGTGACGGTGTTGCCGGTGTATACTCTGATTACACCATTGTAATACCTCGGAGGTATCGAGTTGGTATTCTTGTCGAACACGAACGAGATGCCTGTGGCCTCGTCGTCCAGGCTCGCTACGTCGGTGCCGTTGCCGAGAGTCTGGTCGGGTTCCAGCTCGACGACGGTTTGTGCCGACAGCGGGCAGCCGGCTACCCACCCCGCTATGAACAGGGCGAGCAGCATGGCCGTTCGTTGTATGTTTATAAATAGGTGTTTCATAAGACCAGGTTTTTTACTTTATCACTGTCTTGTATGTCTTGTCGCCGCATACTACAACGTAGATGCCTGCCTGTGCCTTTGTCTTGAACTCGGCGTAGCTGCCGCTGAAGACGGTCATGCCGGCTGCGTTCACTACTGTAACTTCGGCGTCGGCACCTATCTCAGCTGCGATAGCGTCGATAGCAGTCAGAGGCGACTTGAAGCTTATCTGGAAGCGGCCAGCCGTAGTGCCGGCTGCTGCCTCGAAGGTGTAAGCGCCTTCGCAGAGGTTCACGGTTGTGCCAGTCTCACGGTCGGTGAGCATCACGGTCCAGTCGGCTGTGTAGCGGCCAGAGAGCGTAATGGTATATTCGCCTGCCTTGGCTGTGCGGATGGCGAGCTGTGCCGTGCCGTCTGCGAGCGGACGTTCGCAGATGTCGTACTTCACGTCGGCGTCTACGTATATCTCGGCGCCCGACGGCTTAGAAGCGAAGAACTTGGCTGCGTCGCGAGAGCAGTCGTAGCCCATCGATGCCTTCTCGTTCAGCACGATGCGTGTGCGGTTGTCGCTGCCGCAACCCTCGATGGTGAAGTTGAAGACATTGCGCTGTGCGCCGTCGATGCTGCGTGCCGGAGCGTTGTTGACGTCAGGCTTCTGAGAGTCGGTCTTGGTGGCCTTGAGCGCGTCGTTGTAGTGCATACGTCCCTCGGCGCCGAACACCATCTGCTCTACGTCGATAGGACGCTGCACGAAGAACGACTCGTAAGGACGCAGGATGATGTCGTCGTCAATAGGCGAGTAAGCCTGATAGTTGTCGCCCGTCCAGAGCACTATAGGCGAGTAGAACTCGTCCTTCAGCTGGTTCATGTCGAAGTAGCATGGATACGGGTTGCCCACGAGGTTCCACGAGCGGTTGTGGGCGAACTCGGCTGCATACTCCTCAAGCGGCACGATGATGTCGTTCGAGGTGAAGAGACGGTTCTTCGTCACGGTGTTGCGCGACGGGAATACCACCACTGCGTCGTTGTAGTTTCCGTTCTCGTTTGTGGTGTTGTTGGCAGCCTGAATGATGTAGCCCTTGCCTGCCTGCAGCACGCCGTCTGCCGGCACATCCTCCCAATTGCTTGAGGCGCCGGTCTGCTCGGTCTGGTCGCCGGTGGCAGCCGCACGCTTGGCGCTGTTGTACTGGCGGATGACGTAGTCGGTGTTGTTGAGTGCGTATACGTCGCTCATCTGCACGTCGTACTGGAACGAGATGAAGTGCCATTCGTTCTTCTCGAACGTCACTTTGCAGAGCACGCTGTCGGCGCGCATATTCTCTGCGTTGTTGAGGAGTGTCGGTCGGCGGTCGCTGCTGTAGTATATGCCGTTGTTCTCGTTGATGTTATTGTTGTTGCGGTTGTAGAAGTAGTTGTTGATGGTGAATACGCCTGCCGAGAGTGTGCCGTCGCCCGAAGCGGTGAGCTGTCCGACGCTGTTGCGAGAAGAGCTCCCCCAGTAGTCGTTGTCGATGTTGTAGTCGAGCGTCATGTTCGGGTTGTCCTGCAGCACGGCGTTGTCTCCCGACTGGAGGTCGAACGTCATCGGTCGCTTGACGTAGATGTTCTTCACCGGCTCGTTGAGCGGCTTCATGATGTAGAACTCGCTCCAGTATTGTGCGTCGCGGTAGGCGTCGATGGTGAACGGAGCTATGTAGAGCGTACAGTGGTTGAGGTCAATGCCGCTGGTGAAGCTACCGGTTGCAAGCGGAGGCACGATGGCCTTGCACTTCACGGCGAGCAGGCCGCTGCAGTTCTGCAGGGTGCTGTAGCTGAAGTCTTCCACGCTCGACGGTATGGTGAGCTCGGTGAGGGCGCTACAGCCAGAGAATGCGTACGAACCTATCTTGGTAAGCGTCTCGGGCATGGTGATGCTGCTGAGGGCGCTACATCCGCTGAATGCGTTGTTGCCGATAGACGTAACCGCCTCGGGCACTACCATCTCGCTAAGTGCCGTACAATTCTCGAACGTACTGCTACCGATGGTGCGAAGCGTCGGCGAGAGCGTCACTTTCTGCAGCTGCTTGCAGCTGCTGAACACATTGTTTTCGAGAGCTGTGATGGTCTGCGGAACGGCTATTTCTGTTATTGCCGTACCGGCGAAGGCGTTTGAACCGAGAGTCTGCAGCGCGTCTGAGAGGACGGTGGGTGCGAACATGCTGCAAGTATTGAACGCATACGATCCGATGTACGCAACCTTCGAAATGTCGAAGTCGGCGAGCTTGTAGCAGCTGTTGAATGCGTAGTTTTCGATGCGTTCAACGCCGGCGGCGTTCACCTTAGCGAGACGCTGGCAGCCGTTGAATGCATAGCTTGGTATGATCTTGAGGTTCTCGGGCAGCGTAATCTCCTTGATGGTCTTCTGTCCGTTAAGGAACGACGAAGGCAAAGCCTGGAACGTAGCGTCGGCGAGATCGAGACAGCGCAGACGTGTGAGCTTCTTAATGTTAGAGAGGTCGGTATCGTTGAGCGCACCTATCACCTTCACGTTGATGCCCTGGCTCCAGTCGGCGTCGGTCATCTCGATGTAGGTCTGTGCGAACTCGCCCTTGCGCTGCACGTTTACGGCGAGCCAGTCGAAGTCCCAGCCCTCGGGCTGCAGGTCGGCGTTATACCAATTAGAGTTGGCGCTATACTGGTCGTAAGCCTCCTTGGCTCCGATATATACAACGTAAGACGACGGAATGCTCCAGTCGGTTGTAGGCATGTTGCCCTTCATGTGCAGCTCGTTGAGACGGCACATCGAGTTGTTCCAGTTGAGATATATCTGGTCGTAGCCGGCGGGCACGGCGAGCGACTTCAGGTTAGACGCTTTCTCGAATATGCGATATGATGTTTCGTAGTAGTTGCTATTGCCGGCAGAGGTGATCTGCATGACGCTACCGTTCTCGTACGGTGTCGATTCGGGCAACTGTATGCTGTCCTGCTCAGTGAATATCTCTACGACACAGAAGCGGTCGCCGTTCTTCATTATGCTGAAGTAGTCGCCTTCACGTTCGCCTGCTATCACCCAGCTGTTCTGGATTCTCGGCTCGGGATAGAACGACTGCTCCTCGCCGATAAGCACGCGCTTTGCGCCAAGGAACGTATAGTTGCTGCGGTCGAGTCCGTAAGGCAGGTGCAGGTAGATATTGCTCAGGTCGGCATCTCTCATTATTGTGGTGTTGCCGGTCACGGCGAGGTCGGTGATGGCTGAGCCTTCGAAGTTGAGATACAGCTGCGGCACGTTCGTGAGGTCGAGCGTGGTCACGCTCTGTGCCTTAGACCAGTCGAAGCGGCTCTTTCTTGCGTTGCCGAATATCTCCACCTTGTGCTTCACGCCGTCGAGCACTACGCTGTCGGGGATGGTTACGGTGGTGGCAGTAGAGCGGATGCCCTCAACGGCAAGCATTCCGTCGTAGTAGTCGAGCGTGAGCGTGGTGAGTCCGTCGTCGCACGTTGCCTCAAGCACCTTCAGCTCCCAGCCTTCGGCCTTCAGCTCGGCAGAGTTCCATGCGTCGTCGTACTTGAAGTCGTTATACGATTCCTGCGAAGCGATGTACACGCTCATGCCCGAAGACAGGGCGTACTGCGTCTCGGGTTTAGCGCCCTTAATGTGAAGCTCGGTGAACGGCGCTGCTTCCCAGTCGACAAAGAGTTTCTGACAGCGTTCGGGGAGAACAACCGACTTGAGGTTGGGCGCCTTGGCGTAAAGCGCCTCCGGAGTGGCGGTGTGCTGCGCGCCGAACTGTGTGATGTATATTTTGTTGCCATACCAGCTGCTTGTAGTCGGCAGAACTACGCTCTCTTCCTGCGTGATGATCTCAACCAGGTTGAGGTAGCCCATGTTGTTCATTACGCCGAAGTATTCGCCCTCGCGCTCGCCGGGCATGATCCATGCGTTGTCAAATGCCGACTCGGGATACTCGGGCTGCTCCTCGCCGATGAGGATGCGCTTGAAGTTGAAATCCTTATACGGCGAGCGCAAATAGCCGTAAGGCAGATGCAGATAGATATCGCCCAGATAGCCGTAGCTGTTAATCGAGCAATTGTCGCTTAGGTAGAGATCGGTTACGGAAGAACCGCCGAACAGCAGATTCACATTCTTCACACCGCTGAGGTCGAGCGAGGTGACGCTCTTCGAGCCCGACCAGTCGAACGAGTCGAACTTCGGCTTGCCGAACAGTTCTACTACGTACTCCTTATCGTTTATAAACACGCTGCTCGGAGCTACAAAGGAGGTAGCCGTGGTGTTCATGCCCACCATGCACAACGTATCGCCGGCGAGATACAGGCCGAGCGTCGTCACGGTGTCGGGGCATACTATGGTGTAGGCGTTGGCAGCCATGTCCTCGGTGATGCCAAGACCAGGCAGATTCTTCTCTGCGCTCCACTTCTCTGCCACGAGAATATCGCGAGAAGAGTAGAACGCGTTGTCGTGCGACTTGATGACGGTGCTCTTGTCGCTCTTCTGAACGATGAATCCAAGATACATTATCTGCCCCTCGGCCATCCAAGTGTTTACAGAGAAATCGCTTGTATAGTTATTCTCGGCGCTAAGCGTCACTTCTGCCGAATTGGCGATATACAGCGAATTATCATTATCTGATGTATAGAGAATGCAAGGCTTTACGATAGCATCGCCGTCAGCCTCCAGCCGGCCGCTGAAGCTGTACATGTCCTTATACGATGCTACCCATGAGTCTACGCCGTCCTTCTGCTTCGTAAGCAGGACGTTGAAGCTGAGATCGCTACCTGTAATCTCCATGACATTAGAGGCAAGATCAACAGTCACGTAGCCATTGTGCGCCAACGATGTGCCGTCATCGAACTTCCACAAGTCGACCACCTGTGTCTGCTGGCTGCTCTTCAGCTTCTTCATGCGGGCTGTCTTGCCGCTGTCGGGCACTCTGTTGCGTGCCAAGGCGAGACTCGCCTCGTCTATCTTCATGTCGTTTAGCGACTTGCCCTGCTTTTGGGAGGCAGAACTTAACATTTGCTTTAGTTGACTGATGGGGCCTTGACCGGTTGCGGCGAAGGCGAGTGTACACAGAACGGCTGCGAACACACCCAGAGTGATAAGCGTTCTTTTCATTGTGTTGAGTTTTTGGATTGTTTATGTTATTTCTATCTAATTTCTGTATTGACGTGCCTTAAACCTCTATTCCAACTTCTGCATTGACGGCGTGAACGCTATTCTGATTGATACATTGACGGCGTATAACGTTGCAGCCTACTCCTTGTGCAGGGGCATCAACGTCTATTATTGCACAGTTAGGGTTTATGGTTTCTGGGGTTGTCTAGTTTTTTACTTAATTCGGGTTTAGTTTTTTATTTAATTACGGGTTTAGTTAGCTTTTAGTTTCGGGGATTTTAACCTGTTGGCGGAATTAATTTAGTGCATACTTAATTCTGCCAATGGGCTT
>ENA-UOJH01000158-UOJH01000158.1-human-gut-metagenome-genome-assembly--contig:-C148-NODE-158-length-69833-cov-9.999455_pt1 | contig 69833 bp, 58 predicted proteins | sample MGYA00242345_ERZ723892 | MGnify/ENA metagenome assembly ERZ723892 | reverse complement strand
CAATTCATCTCACCGCCTAAAGAGGCGGGAGACTTCTTGCAGAATCAGGTTAAAAAAACAAGTAAATCTATAGAATACCTCATCACTTACACTTCCATGTTAATTTGTATTTCTCTTGGTATTATATCATATGTATCAAAGATTAGAATTAGGCAACAAACAACCAACAAAAAAAGAACGATGCATCGAGAAAATTTTTCTCTTTGCATCGTTCTTTTTCCTATCCGTTATTCAATGGTTCGTTAAGCTTATTTATTTATGTTTTCTTTGACTGTGCGAACACGCTGAATCGTCGGATTGCCTGCTTTGTCTTTGGCAACTGTATCGACAGTGAAGTATTCTAATTCATGCGAGAATTCGCTGAGGATCTTGTCAGACAAGACAGCGCCTTTTGTCATGGCACGATACAAGATAGCTGCAAATTCATACCGCGTCATCGGGCGGTCTCCGGCAAAGTTGCCATCCGGATAGCCTTCGATCATGCCGTTGCCGGCCAGCTGTGCTACGTATTCGTAAGCCCAGTGATTCTGCGGTACATCCGGGAAGAGCTGCAGTTTGGATGTATCTATCTTCTTACCTGCATTGGCATCGAGCATGGCTGACTTCATAGCTTCCAATTCACCGCGCAGTTCTTTAATTTCCTTCGCCATCGCTACACGAGAAGTCGATACATGACTGCTTCCGGAACCTAGTTTGAAGCTTACGCCGGCATTAACCATGTTTTCGCCATTACCGAAGCTGCCGCCTACAGAGAACATGGTATCTTCATTCGGACGATAGTATGCCCCAACAGCAGCTGCATTGGCGCCGCGGTAGTTGCCATAGCCTGCCGCAAAGTCCCACTTCGCATCCGGATCAAAATCCAATGGATGTAAGGCTGCCAAAGCCGCAGCACCGGCACCGACTTTGTTGACACGGTTGTCGAGGTTGCTGATAGAATGGCTCAGTGACGAAATGTTGGTTGCGTTGTTGGCAATCGCCTGGTTCGTTTCATAGAGCTGACCGCCATTAACGGCATCTGTTGAGCCTTTTTCCACTTTGCCGTCGGCTACATTGGTAATCGTCTGGTTATTGGCATTAAGGCCATCTTTGCTAACATAGGTCTTACCGCCGATGGAAAGGCCGTCGTTGGTAACTTTGGTTTCTCCTGCCATCAAGCCGTCTTTCGTAAGAGATACCTTATCTCCCACAGTGATACCATTAGTATCCATCTTCGTATTGCCAGTAGTGACACTATTCAAATTCTGATCTTTATTCAGGCTCAGTTTGTAATCTATACCACCAGCAGTATTCGTTCCTTCTGTTATCTGAATATTAGTATCTTCTGTAGAAACACTGCTATGTTTACCTGCTGTCTGTTCTACTTTTGTGACACGATTATCCAAATTCGTTACATCACCCTTAATAGTTGTGATATCGCCTTTTATGTTTGTGATATCGCCCTTAATATTCGTGATGTCACCTTGAATATTTTTCACATCATTTTCTACGTTGGTTACACGATCGTTAGTTTTTTTGAGCTGACTGCCATTGACTGCATCTGTAGAAGTATCAGAAATTTCTCCATCAGCTACACCGCTAACTTTTCCGTTTCCATCAATAGTTACTTTATTATTGATAGTAACGGTGCCTTCTTTATCCAACTTCACAGAAGATTTATCATTGGAAATAGTATCTCCAGTAATATCTACATCGGCTAACTTCGCACCTTTGTCAGCAATGATGCGATCCTTTGTAGCAATATATCCTGTCGTTTCGATGGTGCCATTTGTACCGCTGATGCTAACATTCTTGCCCGTGATATCGCCGAGAAGAATATCCTTATTCAGGTTAACCTTGTAAATCTTTTGACCGTCATTATCAAATTCTTCAACATTGATGTTGGAGCCGTTTACAACCTTGCTGTGTTTGCCTGCTTCGGTTGCTACTGCATGCAGCTGGCTGCCGTTTACAGCGTCAGTGGAATCAGCAGTTACTGCGCCTGCTGCTACGCCGGAAATCTTGCCGTCTTCAGCAACAGTTACTTTGCCCAGCTTAGCACCTTTAGTAGTGATCTGGCTGTAGTTACCGCTTGCATCGCCTACGAACAGCTCACCGTCACGCAGTGCGGAATGACCGGTATATACGCCATTTTGCAGAACTACGTTGCCGATTTCGCCTGCGGTTGCGGTTACTTTACCGTCTTTATCTACGGAGAAGTTGTTGTTTGCACCATAGAATGCACCGTTGCTGTTTACGAAGAACGGCATAATACCGTTTTCGTTTGCAGTACCTACGGACAGGTTGTATTTTGCGTTCAATGCGTTGGTCTGGATGGAGTTTACACCGGCGATATTGCCTTTTTCGTCGATGGTTACCTGACCAAGTTTAGCGGATTTCGGAGTGATCTGGCTGTAGTTGCCGCTTGCATCGCCTACAAACAGCTCACCGTCACGCAGTGCGGAATGACCGGTGTATACGCCGTTGTTCAGAACTACGTTGCCGATTTCGCCTGCAGTTGCGGTTACTTTGCCGTCTTTATCTACGTGGAATTTATTGTGTGCTGCGTAGAAATCGCCGGTGCTGTTTACAAAGAACGGCATAATACCGTTTTCATTTGCAGTACCTACGGACAGGTTGTATTTGGAGTTCAATGCGTTGGTTTGAACGGAGTTTACATCAATGTCTTTGTTCAGCTCAACCTTAACCTTAGTGCCGTCATGGCTTACGCTAATGTTCTTGTCACCGCTGAAATCAACGAAATCTCCGGGTTTAACATTGGTTGCTTCGGTTGCAACACCATTGGTAGCCAGGTTCCAGCCCATGTTAGCAGTTGCACCTACTGCCTTCAATTGGCTTACGTTTACAGCATCGGTATTAGCTACGCCTGCTGCAACGCCTGCAATACGACCGTCATTGTATACGGTTACTTTATTGTTGATGGTTGTAGTATCACCAAACAGGGTAATAGCTGCGCCTTTACCGTTGGTCAGTTCGGTTGCTGTGCCGTTCAGAGTAAGGCTTGCACCGTCATTGCTGATAGATTCGATATCTTTCAGATCTTTGTTCAGTTCAACCTTAACAGTTTTAACGCCGTCTTTTGCATCCTTGCTTACGCTGACATTCTGGTCACCATTGAAGTCAACATAATCATCGGCTTTTACATCTTCTGCTTCGGTCAGAACACCATTAGCAGCAAGCTTCCAAGCGCTGTTCTTCAATTGGCTTACGTTTACAGCATCGGTATTAGCTACGCCTGCAGCTACACCTGCAATACGACCGTCATTGTATACGGTTACTTTATTGTTGATGGTTGTAGTATCACCAAACAGGGTAATAGCTGCGCCTTTACCGTTGGTCAGTTCGGTTGCTGTGCCGTTCAGAGTAAGGCTTGCACCGTCATTGCTGATAGATTCGATATCTTTCAGATCTTTGTTCAGTTCAACCTTAACAGTTTTAACGCCGTCTTTTGCATCCTTGCTTACACTGACATTCTGGTCACCGTTGAAGTCAACATAATCGCCGGCTTTTACATCTTCTGCTTCGGTAAGAACACCATTAGCAGCAAGTTTCCAAGCGCTGTTCTTCAGTTGGCCTACATTTACTGCATCATTAGCATTAACGCCGTCAGCTACGCCTGCAATGCGGCCGTCTTTATATACGTTTACTTTGCCGTTGATGGTAGTAGTATCACCGAACAGTTTTACGGATGCGCCCTGGCCGTTAGCAAATTCGCTTACCATACCGCCCATTGCACCCAAGGTCAGTGTTGCACCACCATTGCTGATGGTTTCGATATCTTTCAGGTTTTTGTTCAGCTCAACGTTAACCTTAGTCTTGTCATGGCTTACGCTGATGTTCTTGTCGCCGTTGAAATCAACAATTTCGCCGGGAGCTACATTGGTTGCTTCGGTTGCAACACCGTTGGTGGAAAGATTCCAGCCTTTATTTGCATTTGCAGCTACCTCTCCGACTTCTTTCAATTGGCCTACGTTTACAGCATCAGTATTATATTCGCCTTTAGCTACGTTGGTAATTACTTTATCGTTAGCATTCAGACCGCTTTGGGTGATGTAAGCTTCATCGCCAAAACCAATGCCTTTTTCACTATTCATGAAGTAGTCGCCTGCTTGAACGCTGTCAACATTAAGATTTCTGTTCAGTTTAACATTAACAAGGGTAGCAAAATCGGTTTCTTCCTTGCTTACGGTAATATTTTCATCGCCACCGCTGAAGTCAACTGTAGCACCGGATTTAACTTTAGTCGGGTTAGTGATTTCTTTACCGGTGGAAAGATTCCAGCCTGCATCTTCAGTTGCAGCCTTCAGCTGTGCTACGTTTACAGCATCGGTAGCTTCACTGCCAGCTGCTACGTTAGTAATTTGACGAGTAAGGGTAGCACTGCCTACAGATACAGCACCACGGTTTGCTTTCCAAGTAAGGCTGTCTGCACCTTCAGGAGCAAAAGCACCAACAACCCCGCCATTTCTATTTGCAACGGAGGAGCCACCCAGTGCAACACCATAGCTAACATTTGCTTCAGCGAAATCGCCTAAAGCAGTACTGCAATAACCATTTGCCTTGCTCGCATAACCAACAGCTGTTGCAAATTCACCTTCCGCTTTAGAGAAACCGCCTACAGAAATGCTATTAGCGGCATTTGCCATGCTCGCATAACCAACAGCTGTTGCCTGTTCGCCTTCTGCTTTAGAGAAGCCGCCTACTGCAGTAGAATAATTTCCCCAAGAACCTGCATATGCGCCGATAGCAGTAGACTGCTCACCAGCTTTTCTCCAGTCATCATGGGTTCTATTATAATCAGCATCAACGTTAGTCATTGTCCCAATTGCAGTAGAATCTTTACTGGTAGCATGAGCCTGCTGTCCTACAGCAGTAGCACTCTCTCCTGTAAAATGAATGTCATCCCCAATAGCAACACTATACATTCCCTTTGCAGTAGTATCATCACCGATAGCAATGCTGTCATCGCCAGTAGCTTTCGTATTCCCGCCAATAGCAATACTATCTAAACCTGACGCTTCCGTCCCACTACCAATAGCAACCCCATTCTGTCCAGTAGCTGTGGCATCCTGGCCTATTTCAATTTTTGTAATAGTTGGTGCCAGATTATCAGCATAAACAGATACACCACCACTCAATAATACGGTAACAGCTAATAGTACTGCTGACGCAGATTTCTTACTAACAGAACTTGTACTATGATTTTTAGCAAATTCCGAAGCTACAACATAGCAATTTCTTGCTTTATTCCACACGACTTTGTATATTTTATTCATATAGATAATCTTCTTTCAGTATGTATTCGTTTCTCACACTATTTTCGGTTATACGAAACCTTACGACTTCTGTTAAACCAATGTTTCCGGCAATCATCACAGCAAAAAGAACGACGCCGGTCTTTAGGTTCTGTCACGACGACGACTTTGCCGCATTCCCGACAGGTAAATTCTCGATGCATTACTACCGAAGATACTTTTTTGGAATATTTCCAATATAATTTTTCACAATGCTGTGAACAGAATTTAGTACGGCAGTCTCTGCCATCTGTTACCCGCACGTGTTTACCACACCGCAGACACGTAAATTCCCGTATAACGGAAACATAAAGAGGCCCTTCGACACGGTTGTCATTGATTCCATGGTGATTGGCATACCTCCTGCAGGTATATCCGCAGTATCGCTGGGTAATACGGGTCGGGGGTAAATTCTTTGCCGCAAACAGCACATTTCATACGAACATGGTCATGCTCCTGTCATTCCATACTGAATGGCAGACAGGTGGTAACCAATAATTGGAAATAACAAACGAATGCAAACATGCCAAAAAGGACAGTATATGCCTACACTGTCCTTCTTTATATCTATATGAAACAAGACGCACCCATTCCTGGGCCTGTTTTTTATATATGTGCCTTTACTATCTTGTAAATCCCCCCTTGTATATTGTTTAGCCGTCACCTCTCTGCCGATATGCATGATGGCCGTAAAACTAGTTGTAAAGTAAGAAATCATCACTTGGACAGGATACATGATTTTCACCCCCTTACATTTTATAATAATTTTACTATAATATAATTATAGCATAATATGGAAGGAACGGCAAGATATCCGGAATAAAGCAAACTATATACATACTTTAGTATATATATAGTTTGCAGTTTAAAATAGATAGTTGTTAAGTCGGGCCGCCCGTTTCGGAGCGGCCCCTACGAACTGAGAATCTCAAAGGAGTGATCGATATGCAACATACTTATGGCTTAGACCGCATCGGAGTGATAAATCCAGAAGTAGTATACCGCAATATGTCACCGGCCTGGCTAACGGAGCAAGCTCTGTCGAATCATGAAGGCGTCCTCAGTGATACAGGGGCCCTAGTCGTACGCACTGGCAAGTATACCGGCCGGGCACCGGATGATAAATTCATCGTCGACACGCCGTCTATCCACGATTACATCGCCTGGAACAATATCAACCGGCCCATTTCCAAAGAAAAATTCAACGCCATCAAGAGCAAGATGCTGGCCTATTTCCAAAACCGGCCCCTGTACCTCTTCGACGGCTTTGCCGGTGCCGACGAGCTATGCCGCAAGAAATTCCGCGTCGTCAATGAACTGGCCAGCGAATGTCTCTTCATCCGCAACCTCCTCATCCGGCCGACAGCGGAAGAGCTGGCCCAGTACGGTGAACCAGACTTCACCATCCTCGTCGCCCCGGGTTTCCAGTGCAATCCCCAAGTCGACGGCACGCACTCGCAGGCAGCCATTCTCGTCGATTATGAATCCCGTATGGTCCTCATCGCCGGCACGCGCTATGCCGGAGAAATCAAGAAGAGTGTCTTCTCTGTCATGAATTACTTTCTGCCTAACGAAGGCGTCCTGCCCATGCACTGCTCGGCCAACATGGATCCGGTCACTAAGGAAACGGCTATCTTCTTCGGCCTGTCTGGGACGGGCAAGACAACCCTTTCGGCCGACCCGAACCGCAAGCTCATCGGCGACGATGAACACGGTTGGTCATCGCGGGGCATCTTCAACTTTGAAGGCGGCTGCTATGCTAAATGCATCAATCTCAATCCAGAAAAGGAACCGTACATCTATAATGCCATCAAGGCCGGTACGCTCGTCGAAAACGTCGTCCTCGATAAAGACACGCGCCATCCCAACTATTTCGACAGCAAAATAACGGAAAATACGCGCGCCGGCTACCCCATCGACTACATCCCCAACGCCGCCCAGCCCGGCAAAGGCGGCATCCCGACAGTTATCATCTTCCTCACAGCCGACAGTTTCGGCGTCTTGCCGCCCATTTCACGGCTCAGCAAAGAAGCGGCTATGTACCACTTCGTCACGGGGTTCACATCAAAAGTCGCTGGTACGGAACAAGGCATTACCGAACCGATTCCGACTTTCTCGACCCTCTTCGGCGAACCGTTCATGCCCTTGGCGCCGGACATTTACGCCGGTATGCTCGGCGAACGCATCGAAAAGTACAACACCAAGGTCTACCTGGTCAATACGGGCTGGACTGGCGGCCCCTATGGCATCGGCAGCCGTATGGACCTGAAATACACGCGGGCCATGATCACAGCAGCCTTGAATGGCTGCCTGGACGACGTCCCTTACCGTCATAACCGGCGCTTCAACGTCGACATCCCCCAGATTTGTCCGGGCGTTCCCAACCAGCTCCTCAACCCACGGGCCACATGGGACAACAAGAAGTCCTACGACATCATGGCTAAGAAAGTCGCCGCCATGTTTTACGAAAACTTCAAGACCAAGTACCCCGACATGCCCGAAGAAATCATTGAAGCGGGCCCACGTGTGTAGTCGTTCGCAGGCCGCAGCGACATCCATGATGTCACACGAAAAGGAAGCCGCCGCGCAAGCCGCAAAAAAAGCCGCAGCGACATCCATGATGTCGCACCGTAGGGGCCGTCCTGTCAAGGCGGCCCGCCGTAAAATTTAAAAGCACTAACTAAAAACTACAGACTGCAAACTTAATACTCGAAAAATCGACGATGGTCAAAGCTATTAGCTGATAGTGACTGTTTCGACTTCTCCCAATGTGACGGGGCCGCCGATGAAGATCTGCTGCAAGTCGCCTTTTTCATTGACTTTGGCAGCAATGGCCAGCGTCCCGCCAGGCTGCTTCATGTAGCAGGCCACGTTCCGATGAGTCGTGCAGGCCAGGGCAGCGGCAACGGCAGCGGATCCACTGCCACAACTGTTTTCCCAATAGAGCGTGTCTGTGTCTCTGACATAGACTGCTGGAATCATGGCCTGTTCCTTCGTATCGCACAAAATCATCCCATACGCCGACAGGTCTTCCCCATCGACATAGTCCTGGAGGATGGTCCAATATTTTTCCTTATCTATGCCTTTCAAAGAAGGGACGAAGTGAACAAAGTGTGTAATGCCCGGCAAATCGACGCGGAAAAAACGGGCCGGAAAATCGTCCATATCAACGAGGATAGCGCTTACGTCTTCAGGATAAGGCATTTCAATGAAGGCTTCATAAGTCCCTTCCCCTTTTCGAGCCACTTTGGCAGGCAAGACTATATCGCAGCCTGAACAAGATACGTCGTATACGCCTTGTTCCCCGCCATCACAGGACAGGGCCCAGGCCGCAGCCGACCGCGATGCATTACCGCAGAATTCACCGCCCATCATATCGACGCGCAGCGGCTTGCCTGCTTCGCGGCTCACATAGCCGACCTGTTCCGCTTCGATGCCTGGCAGGGCCAATAACTGCGCTGCCAAGGAACTATGCTGCTCTTTGGGTACCGGCGTCAGCACCAAAATCGTCGTATTGCCGCTAGGATCGGCCACTAAATAATCTAGGGTCATTTCTATCGCTCCTTTAGTCTAGTAAAATATGCATTTATTATACCATGATTTGGCGAAGAACGCAGGCCGGCGGGACGGCGATAGCCGTCCCTATATCCCCAAAATATGGTATAATATAAATGAATAGGAGCCATGCTCCCATCGAATTTACGATAAAGGGGTTGATCTTATGTCGAAAACGGCAGCAGATATTATGGAAAAAAATGTCATTACAGCACAGAAAGATACGTCCATTTTTGATCTTGTCGATATGTTCGTAGAAAACAACGTCAATGCCATTCCTATCGTCCAAGGCGACAAAGAAATCATCGGCATCGTCACTGACGCCGACCTCTTGTACAAAGAAGTCAAGCCCTGCGTTCCGCAGTACGTCAACCTCCTGGGCGCCAACATCTATTACGGCAACCTCAAGGAATACCAACAAGGCTTCAAGAAACTCTTTGCCTGCACAGCCGAACAGCTCATGACCAAAAAAGTCATCATGGCCGGCCCGGATGCTACCATAGAAGACCTGGCCAGCGTGATGGTCGCCGAACACCTGAAAGCCATCCCCATCGTCAAGGACAAAAAACTCCTAGGCATAGTAGAACGAAAGAACATCCTCAAACAACTCTATAACGAATACGGAGATAATGGGCAGTGAAAAAAGGTCTTGTCGCACGTGCGACAAGACCTTTTTTAGTGGCTAGCTGTTAGCCGCAGTCCCATGAACCGCTTCGTAGGGGCTGTCCCAGAGGGCGGCCCGCTGTGGGATTTTACCACTGTTCATTCGAGTATAATGGCAGTTTTTTACCAGTCACGAACTACGAGCTACAGCTTTTCACAGCAGGACGCCTTAACAGGCGTCCCCTACGGAATCGCATGCAGGCGATAGCTTTACATTTCTGGCTATCCACTACAAACATTATTTATCTTCATATACGCGGACGCGGAGGTGGAGGCCCAGTTTATCACAGATAGCACGGCACTTCTTGATTTCTCCGCTGTCTTCGACGTGGTCGACGACGGTGAGGACGACGTTAGGAACGTACTGCTTGCAATCGACGGCGAATTTAAGCATGGCGTCATAAGACGAGATGCCGAATTTACTGCGCGTCAGTGCCAAATAGCGTTCCTTATTAGATGCATTCATGCTAATAGAAATGGTATCTAAGATACCGCCGCCAAAATCCGGTGCCGTATCGCGGCCATAGGCCAAATCGGACAGGCCGTTGGTATTGACGCGGGTCTTCATGCCGGGATGAGTGTCTTTGACGTATTTCAAGAGGGCCGTCAAATCATCGAGGCGTTCTGTCGGTTCGCCGAAGCCGCAGAAGACGACTTCATTGATGTGTTCCCAAGGAGCACCGTCGAGAGCCTTCTTCACTTCGTCGACTGTCGGTTCCCGCTTCAGCCACAGCGTTTCATTTTCGGCCATTTTTTTCATGGACCGCAGACAGAAAGTACACGAACAGGTACAGCGGTTAGTCAGGTTGACGTACATGGCCCACTTTCCTTCAGGCTTCATCTTCAAGCCATCTTCGAGATCTACATATTGTCCTTGCCCTACTACAGTGTAAACGATCATGATACCTATCCCCTTTTTGTCATTTTGATTGTCTTTTGAATCTCATCGCAACGTCGTCAAATATTCTTCGAAGGCCAGGCCGGCATTATGCGGCAAGTCCAACGTCTCTGTATAGGCCATGACGCGGCAGATGAAGTCCGACGCCTTCTGTACAGCCTTTTCTAGGCTCTCGCCACGAACGACAGATGCCGATACAATAGCTGCAAAGACATCGCCTGTGCCGCTGCGGTCGCTGCCGATTTTTTCCGCTTTGACCCAGCTCGTCTGGCCGTGGTCGTAGATGAAGTTGCCGATATACGGCCCATCATGAATGCCCGTCAAGATGACGCCCTGCGGCCCTTTGTCGGCCAGGGCCTTAGCCATGGCGGCGAAATCAGCCTCGCTCAGGTCGCGGTCCGACCGGTACGGCAGGTTCAAAAGCTCACAGGCTTCCGTCACATTAGGCGTCACCACGTCGGCATAGGCCAAGAGACGCCGCATTTCATCGCACATCTCCTGGGTATACGACGGATACAGCTTACCATTGTCGCCCATAACGGGATCGACCATAGCCAGCGTATGGGGGCCCTTGAAATCGCGGAGGAAATCAAGGACGATGTCGATTTGCCGGGCCGAGCCGAGGAAACCCGTACTGATGCCGTCAAAGGACAGGCCGTTCTTCTTCCAGCTCTCGATATACGGCGTCATGTGGTCTGTATAGTCGTCGAGATAATAATCGGAGAACCCCGTGTGGACCGACAAGATAGCTGTCGGCAAAATACAGCCCTGGACCTTCAAGGCCGACACGATGGGCAAAGCTACGGCAATGCTGCAGCGGCCATAACCGGTCACATCATTGACTAAAGCCAGTTTCTTTTGATGCATATACAATCATTCCTTATCTTTTCAGGCTATAACCATAACCATGGAATTTAGCCTTGACCAGACAAGCAGCCAGTGCATAAGCGGCAATCATATTGACGACGCCTTCCCCAATGAGTCCCGGTACCATCGGGATACCGACAGCCCAGCTGCCATAGAGAAGACTGCCCGATACGGTGTAAGACAGAACCATCCAGGCAGCGGACAAGAAGAAGCCCAGGAAGACGCGCGGCGACGTCAGCTTCCATTCCCGTTTATCCGGACGGACCGTATAGAAAACAGCTTCGACCATGACGTACTTGATGATCAGCGTCGGGATAATCCAAAGCGGGAAACCGCCGATAAAATCAGACAAAGCCGACCCGACAGAAGCAGCCAGCGCCGCCTGCCGGCGCGTACTGAACAGGACTGACGCAAAAATAATGGCATCTCCCAAATGAGCATACCCCAATGGGATGGGAATCTTCGGCACAAAAGTGAGGACGAAGACCAGCGCCGTCAAAACGGCAGCATAACAAAGGCTCCCAGCTGAAACGGTTTGTTGTTTGTTTTCCATAGAATATGATGACATGTGAAATCCCCCTAACGATTACAGAGTTTCACACATTGGCCAATGTATGGTTATGATTAATCTGTACTCTATTTTATGGTATATTATGTCCATTGTAAATGGGACAGATTTATTTTTTTCTGTCTAACAGAAAAAAATAAATCCGTAGGGGCTTGCCACGTAGAGGCCCCTACAAAATCAAAACGGGACCGTGCATAATGACATATGTCTTCGTGCACGGTCCCGTTTTTATACGAACCGCTCAATCGCATCAGCTTGCGGGATTCCCACAACGGGCCGCCCTTTGGGACGGCCCCTACGGCGACATGATTCATGTCGCTGCGGCCTGCGAACGGCGGGCTCGCCGCTTCTGCTGTCCGTTCTGGCAGCCAGCCTATGCCTTCCGTTGGTCGGCACCTGCTGGGCCAGAAAGGCACGTGCGAGCCCCTACATCGGCTGCGGCCTGCAGCTGTTTATTACGGCAAACGGCAAACGATCCACGGCAAACGACGAATTTATTCGTCTAAATACGTCCAACCCTGGTCCTGATGGATTTTCTTTTCTTTCATGAGATGGCCCAAGGCGCGCTTGAAGGCGGCTTTGCTCAGGCCGAATTTGGCTTTGATGACGGCCGGTGCCGTCTTATCGCCATAGGGCATCTTGCCTTTGCGCTGCTTGAGGAAGTCCAGGATCCGTTCGGCATCGGGATTGATGGCGTTTTCCTTGGTCTGGCGCAGAGAGATATTGATGCGGCCGTCTTCACGCAGGTACGTAATGCGGCCCTTGATCATCTGTCCGATGAGGATAGGCCCGTTGAATTCACTGCGGTGCAAGAAAGCAATCCACCGTTCGCGGGTCATGAGATACGCCCCTTGGTCAGTCATGTTGTAGACTGCCCCTTCTACCCAGTCGCCGACTTTGGCGTCCGTTGCGGCCCGCGAAGCCCGGCGCATTTCGTCTTCTACTTCCATAGATACGGCCAGGCGGTGGGACTTGTCTTCATAGAGCTTGACCCAGACGTATTCCCCTTCCTTCGGGCGGCCTTTCATTTCGGCGAAGGGCATGAAGATACCCCGTTCTGTACCGACGTCGACGAAGGCGCCGAAGCGCGTCGTATTGATGACTGGCGCATAGCCGATCTGGCCGACTTTGATTTTAGGCAGGCGCATAGAAGCCGTCAAGCGACCGGACGGGTCATGGTACAAGAAGACCGTCACTTTGTCGCCCACTTTGACGTCGCCAGTCTGCTGATTCTTATGGAGTAAAATATCGTCGTTCGTATTGCCCGTACCGCCGTTCAAAAAGACGCCCATATCGCTCTGGCGCAGGACTTCCAGCGTAGCAATACTATTTTCCTGAAGTGTCGTCATCTCATTCACCTTCGTAGGCAATGCGCGGTGCGTCGCACCACAAGTTTTCCAAATCGTAATACTGGCGGTCCTGTTCGACGAAGACGTGGGCAATGACTTCGCCAGCGTCGATGAGGATCCACTTGCCTTCACGGTAGCCTTCGACGTGACGGACATCATAGCCGTTCTTTTCCATCTGTTCTTCGATGCTGTCGGCAACACTCTGGGACTGCCGGTTGTTGCGGGCACTGCAGATGACGAAGTAATCCGCCATGAGGGACGAATCGCTCATATCGAGGGTGACGATATCCCAGGCTTTTTTGTCGTCAGCAGCCTTGCAGGCAATTTCATAGCTCTTCAATTCTTTCGGTTGTTCAGCTTTCGCTGCTTTCATGGTAATTGGCATATATGTAGTAACTCCTTTATGACGTAATTATTATTGTTTCGTATCATCCGGTTCCGGCGCCGTCGAAATGGCGTTATTCGTGCGGCCAATGACTTTCTGTACTTCGACGGGATCGTAGGTCCAGTAATATTTCGTATCGCCGTTCTTGCCGCTCATGGCCATTTCGCCAGGCAGGATATAAAAATCGATGTTATCCGCCGTCACGCCGCGGAAGTCAAAGGCCAGCTGAGCCATATCCTTGGCGGAAATATTGGAATCGACGTCGTGCCAGGCCCGGTACAGGAAGAAGGCATTGGTCACGCCGAAGCAGTCCTGACGGTCTTCATAGAAGTTCTTGATGAACCGTTCTTGCCGCTGCGTCCGCGACAGATAGCCGTCGCTGTCGATATAGCGCATATAACCGGCCGCTTCCTTTCCGGTCAGGGTCTGATAGCCCTGGAAGAGGTTGATGTCCGTCTTCCCTGTTCCTTCGTCGCCATGGTACATATTCTTTTCGACGTAAATCGGCACGCCGCCGCTGAGTTCGACCATCTTTGAGAAAGAGTCGGCCGTAAAGGTCGCATAATAGGGGATGGGGATATGGAAAATATCTTCGACGACGGCCCGGACCAGGCTCATGCCGCCTTCACTGTAGACATCCTGCAATTCTTGGATGCCCTTTTCCTTGCGCCCTTCGATTTTCGTATCGTCTGGCAGCATGATGATGTCGATGTGCTTCTTGTCCTTGTTGATGGCTGCGACACCGACGAAATTCGCCTGCTGGGGGTCACCGCCATCGATTCCGAGGAGCAGGACGTAGAGTGGCTTGTCCGGACTGGTCTGGGCAAAGACGGAACTATCGCTCTGGGTCTGCCTCGTGTCCGGCGCATCCTGCTGGATCGGCGCCTCTTTGATAGATTGGTAATGCAGGTACAGAGACCGGACTGCCAGAATAACGGCGATGGCAGCGACGATAGCCAGGATGCGGTATAATATCTTTCTTCGTTTCTCCTGTGTCATCCTCAAGCCTTCCGATCTGCGGCACGGACGACGTCGATTTGGGCATTGCGGTTGACGACGGTGCCGACGAAAATAGGTTTGCCCTGGTCCAGGAGATGGCGGATCGTCGAATCATAGCCTAAGAGGACGGCTTCATCGAGGTCGCGCCGGGCGGCTTGGCGCAGATCGTCGACGCCGTCGAAGTCGCGGTTCACTTCGATGTAATCGGCGAGAAAAATGATTTTTTCCAGCGTGCTCATCTGTTCTGCCCCCGTCGTATGATGGGCAATAGCCCCTAAGAGAGCCACGTCGGTAATGCCATAGCGCTCCTTGGCGATGGCCACAGCGGCATAGCCGTGGAGCAGACCGCCATTGGCCAAAATCGGTGCTGGCAAGACGGGAAAAGATTTTTCCGCCAAGGCCTGCATGTCCGGCAGGGGCAGCTGTTTGGCAGCATCGTGCAAAAGGCCGGCTACTTCGGCCGTATCGGCATCACATCCGTAGCGGTCTGCCAGTTCGCGGGCCGCTGCTGCTACACCCAATACATGGGTATAGCGATGAGAAGACAGAGATTTCTTTAAATCCTCTTTGATTTTATCTTTGAATTCTTCGTTGTACATTGATATACTCCATTTTTTCTGATGTATTCGGCCACAGCCGGCGATATCATATAGCGTACAGACAGGCCCAGGCAGATGCGGCGGCGCAGTTCCGTCGATGAAATTTCCATCGTCGGTACGGGCAGCTTGAGAATACGCTTCCCCAGCTCTCCGAAAGAGGCGATGATGGAATCGATTTGTTCTGAGCCATCGGGCCGGGTCGCTCCGACGAACTGGCACAACTTCAGGATTTCTTCCGGTTCTTTCCAGTTGTGCAAGTCGTGGATAGTGTCTGTGCCGGATATAAAATACAAGATATACGACGGTCCGTAGAGCTTCTTCAAGAAGCGCAGCGTATCGACCGTATAGGAGTTGCCCTTGCGGCGCATCTCCATATCACTGACTGTAAAATGCGGGTTGTCAGCCGTAGCCAGGCGCGTCATGGCCAGGCGCTGCTCGGCCGTCGCACCGTTGACGTTCTTATTGGGTGTGATGTATGACGGCACAAAGAGGACCTTATCCAGGTGAAAGGTCTGGCGCGCTTCTTCGGCAATCATGAGATGGCCTAAATGGATGGGATTGAAGGTTCCTCCCATGATGCCGAGCCTATTGATTTCCATGGTACCAATAGATTCCTCCCCAGGCGATAGCTACTGCTAACGCGTAAAGCAATAAAAATTTGGCATAATGCCGATATTCAAACTGTGTCTTCGGCGACGCCGCATACTGGCGCAAGGTCCGTCCATACCCTCGCAACCTGCGCAGCCTCAACGGACCTGACCGTCGCCGTCGACGAGGTATTTATAGGACACGAGGGCTTCCAGCCCCATAGGGCCGCGAACGTGCAGTTTCTGTGTACTGATGCCGATTTCGGCACCAAAGCCGAATTCAAAGCCATCGGTAAAGCGCGTCGATGCGTTGACATAGACAGCCGCCGAATCGACAGCAGCCTGGAAGGCAGCGGCCGTAGCCTTGTTTTCCGTAACGATGGCTTCGGAATGATGGGTGCTGAAGCGGCGGATATGTTGCAAAGCCTCCTCGAGAGAGCCGACGACCTTGACCGACATGATAAGGGCATTGTATTCCGTCGCCCAGTCTTCGTCACTGGCAGTTCCCATGACGCTGACCTGGCGGGCTTCATCATCACCGCGCAGTTCGACGCGGTCCGCTTCCATGACTGGGGCCAGCTTCTTGAGGAAGGCAGCGGCCACATCGCGGTGGACCAGAAGCGTTTCCATGGCGTTGCACGTCGACGGCCGCGAAACTTTGGCATTTTCGACGATGTTGACGGCCATATCCAAATCGGCATCCTTATCGACGTAGACGTGGCAGACGCCGCTCCCCGTTTCGATGCAGGGGACGGTTGCCGTATCGACGACCATGCGGATCAGGCCGGCACCGCCGCGGGGAATGGCCAAATCGATATAGCGGCGCAAGGTCAGTAATTCTTTGACCAAGGCCCGGTCGGTATTCTCGATGAGGTTCACTGCATCGGCTGGAAGATGGGCCTTAGCCAGCCCTTCGCGGATGACGCTAGCCAGGGCCGTATTAGAAGCGATGGCTTCACTGCCTCCTCGGAGGACACAGGCATTGCCGGCTTTGACGCAGAGGACGGCAGCGTCGACAGTGACGTTAGGCCGCGATTCATAAATGATGGCGATGACGCCTAAGGGCACACTGACCTTGCGGATGTGCAGGCCGTTGGGACGGTCCCATTCGTCGAGGACGACGCCAGACGGGTCGGGCAAATCGATGACCTGGCGGACACCTTCAGCCATGGCGGCAATGCGGTCTTTCGTCAGCGTCAGGCGGTCGACCATAGCTGGTGCCATGCCCTTGGCCTGGGCCCGCTGCAAATCGACGGCATTGGCAGCCAGGATATCACCTTCATGAGCGATGAGGCCGTCAGCAATGGCAGCCAGGGCCTGATTCTTTTCAGCCGTCGAGGCAGCGGCCAAGACGTATGAGGCTTCCTTGGCATCGCGGCCTTTACGGAATACTTCGGATATCATAGAAACTCCCCCTTTTAATACATGGCGACGAGATTATCGCGATGAATGACTTCCTCATAAATACCATTATGGCCTAGGACCTTGGGGATATCTGCAGACTGCAGGCCCTTGATGGCATTGATGTTGACGCTGCTGTAGTTGCTGATGCCCTTGGCAATGGTCAGGCCATCGTAGACGACACTGACGATGTCCCCTTCGTCGAAAATACCTTCGACGGCCGTGATGCCGACAGGCAAGAGACTGGAACCGCGGTCGATGATGGCATTGCGGCAGCCCTGGTCGACGACGAGCCGGCCTTGAGCCTTGCTGCCCGATACGAGCCAGCGCTTCTTCGAGTGCAGCGGCGTTTCTTTGGCCTTGAACAGCGTCCCTACATCCTCACCGGCACAGATGCGGCTGATGATGCCGTCTTCACTACCCGAGGCGATGACCATATCCACGTCGGCCGCCGTAGCGATGGATGCGGCCTGTATCTTCGTGTACATACCACCTGTACCCATGCTGGACCCGGCGTCGCCGGCGATTTCATAGATGTGCTTGTCAATGTTGTCGACGACAGGGATGATTTGGGCATCGGCATGGGTCCGCGGGTTGTCCGTATAGAGACCGTCAATATCGGATAAGAGGATGAGCAGGTCCGCATCGACGAGGCCGCTGACCATGGCCGACAAGGTGTCGTTGTCGCCGATTTTGTATTCGTCGACGGCGACGACGTCGTTTTCATTGATGATAGGAATGACACCCATGTCGAGCATCGTCAGCAACGCATTGCGGGAGTTCATGAACTTGCTCCGGTCCTGGGAATCCATGCGGGTCAAGAGGACCTGGCCGACGACCTGGCCGTATTCGCGGAAGAGCCGTTCATACGTATGCATGAGAACGCCCTGGCCGACGGCGGCGAGGGCCTGCTTTTCCCGTATCGACCGGGGCCGGTGATCCATATGGAGCGGCGCCATGCCGGCATTAGTCGCACCGGAACTGACGAGGAGCATCTGCTTCCCCTGGTTCTGGAGATCCGCCAGTTCCCGGACCAGGTGTTCCATGCGCTGATAATTCAGTTTTCCCGTAGCATGGGAAATGGTGCTGGACCCGACCTTGACGACAATGCGCTTCTTCTGGCCGAAGTCCCTGCTTGTACTGTTCACAAAGCCTCACGTCCTAGTCTTTAATAAATTCGTAATGGGATTTCTTGTCTTTCTTCTTAAACAAGATGCCATAATGGCCGATGACCTGGATGAGTTCGGCACCGAGCATATCGGCCAAATCTTCCATCGTTTCCTTCGTCGGCAGATTGGCGTTGTTGAGGACGTGGGCTTTGATGAGTTCCCGCGCCGTAATGGCAGCCCGGGCGCTGTCGATGACGGCATCGCTGAGGCCGTCTTTGCCAATCTGGACGACAGACGGCATGAGGCTGGCCATGCCCTTAAGTTGCTTCTTATCTTTATTGTTCATGTGGATCTCCTTAGGTTCATTATTATGTAAAACAAGTAGGATTCAGGCGGGCCGCCCTTTGGGCGGCCCCTACGGGGTGCCGGGGGCGTTACCGCCGGACTCTGCGGGCTCGCCACATGCGAGCCCCTACGGAGGCCTGGTGTGTTACCGCCGGACTCAGGCGGGCTCGCCACGTGCGAGCCCCTACAATGGCTCCCCTATCAGAGGAGCCATTGGCGGCCTGCGTCATTTGTGGTATTCAAATTCCATGGAGTAAATGCGGACGGTGTTGCCGTCCTGGATGCCGTGTTCCTGGAGGAGCTTATCCAGTTCCATGTAGCGCCAGATGCGCTGGAAACGGCGCAAGGACTGGTCGTCGTCGAAGTTGGTCATGGCGACGAGGTTTTCGATGCGGGCACCGGTGATGACGAAGGCGCCGTCGTCGTCACGCTTGACTTCAAAGTCCGGCTTGTTCTGGGCTTTATAGACGACTTCTTCCGTCGTTTCGTCCGGTTCTTCCACGTATTCTTCCAGCATCGTCCAAACCCGTTCCAAGAGCTTGTCCATGCCTTCGCCAGTCATGGCGCAGATGGGATAGACTTCGACGCCGTGGGCGGCCATGTAGTCCATCAGCCGTTCCAAGTTGTCCGAATCGCCGAGGAGGTCGATCTTATTGGCAGCTACGATTTGCTGCTTGCGCGACAGTTTTTCACTGTATTTCGCCAGTTCCGCGTTGATTTTTTCATAGTCTTCGATGGGGTCGCGGCCTTCGATGCCCGATACGTCGATGACGTGGATGAGGATCTTCGTCCGTTCGATGTGGCGCAAGAAATCGTGGCCCAGGCCGACACCTTCACTCGCCCCGTCGATGAGGCCGGGAATATCGGCCATGACGAAACTGCGGTGATCCGGCAGATTGACGACACCCAGGATTGGATTGAGCGTCGTGAAATGGTAAGCGGCCACTTCCGGTTGGGCTGCCGAAACTTTGCGCAGGATACTCGATTTGCCGACGCTGGGATAGCCCAAAAGGCCGACATCAGCCAGGACCTTCAATTCCAGGCGCAGCCACCGTTCTTCGCCCGGTTCGCCCCGTTCGGCAAAGGTCGGCGTCCGGTTAGCGCTAGTCCGGAAATGCCAGTTACCGCGGCCGCCGCGGCCGCCTTTGGCGACGATGGCCCGCTGGCCGTCGCGGGATAAGTCGGCCATGACCTGCCCTGTTTCTTCATCTTTGACGATGGTTCCCACTGGAACGGTAATCAATAAGTCTTCGGCATTGCGGCCATACTTATTGCTACCTTCCCCTTTTCCGCCGGGTTTGGCCTTGAACAGGCGGCGGAAGCGGAAGTCGACCAAGGTATTGACGTTGCGGTCGGCGACGAGGACGACGTTGCCGCCTTGACCGCCGTCACCGCCATTCGGTCCGCCCTTGGGGACGAACTTTTCGTGACGGAAGCTGCTCATGCCGTCGCCGCCCTTGCCAGACTGTACAAAAATTCTTGCTCTGTCTATAAACATATTTCACCTCATAGGAATACATACGGATACAGAAAGAGACACAGCATACATATACCATGTCTCCTGTCTATCTGTCCAAAAATATCTAATTGACGTTACTATCAAATTTTAAAGCATATTGGCCCATCTGTAAAGTCATTTTTCCTGAATAATTTCCAAAGCCTTCTCGAACTGGCTGTCTTCCGGGTCTGATGGCGTCAGAGGAACGACGACATCCGGTTCGATGCCGACGCCATCGATTTCGCGGCCATTCGTCGTCCGATACTTGGCAACAGTCACTTTGACAGCCGATGACGAATCGACAGGGAAGACGCCTTGAACCGTCCCCTTGCCGTAGGTCTTGACGCCGACAACGGGGCCGAGCTTCATATCCTGGACGGCACCGGCGACAATTTCTGAAGCACTGGCCGAATTTTCATTGACTAAGACGACGATGGGAATGGGATCATCCGTCCCTTGGGCCGTGTACTGGTCTAGTTTGCCATCTTGTTCCGTATAGGACACGATGGTGCTGTTCGGCGGAACGAAATTGCTGGCTACCCCAACGGCCTGTTCGACAATGCCGCCAGGGTTATCGCGCAAATCGAGGATGAGCTTCTTCATGCCCTGTTCGCGGAGCTTCGTGAATTCCTTCGTGAAATCGTCAGCTGTGCCATCGCTGAAGACGGCAATGCGGATGTAGCCGACATCGGTCCCGTCGACCATCTTGCCAGCCACGGTCGGCACGTGGATCTGACGGCGCTGGACCGTAAAAGATTGCTCTTCGCCATTGCGGCGGACGACGAGGTCGACGCTGGTATCGACAGGCCCGCGGATATGCTTAGATACATCTTCCAGCTGATACCCTTCGACAGACGTGCCGTCGATGGATACCAGGATATCACCGCGCTGGAGGCCTGCCTCTTCAGCCGGACTGCCTTCCATGACACCGGCGATGAGGATGCCGTCATCCGTCGACGCGATATAGACGCCGATACCGGCATAGGTGCCGCTCATTTGGGCGGAAAAGTCTTTATACAAATCGCCGCCGAGGTAGGTCGAATGTTTATCGCCTAAGGTACTGACCATGCCCTGTAAGGCACCGTCAAAGATGGCATTTTTATCAACATTTTCGGCATAATGGCTTTCGATGATTTCCAAAGTCCGGAAAAATTCAAACATCGACGAAGGCCGGCCCGTATAATACCAAAAGAGGCCAACCATGGCGACAATCATGATAATCATACCGCTGCAGACATATCCCAGCGGCCGGCGGACGTTCTCCCACGTCTGCCGTAAACTATGTTTCCCCATTATGGTGCCTCCTTGTATAGTGTATCAAACTTCATACCTCAAACATATCCCTGCGGATCGACAGGGTCACCGTTGGCACGGACTTCAAAGTGAACGTGGGGCCCTGTGGAATTGCCTGTCGAGCCGGCATAAGCGATGACCTGGCCTTGAGAGACGGCCTGGCCCGCTGAAACGGCGAGTTCCTGGTTGTGGCCGTACAAGGTCGACAGGCCGTTACCGTGGTCGATGACGACGGCGTAGCCATAACCACTAATCCAGCCGGCTTCGACGACGGTACCCCCATCAGCAGCCTGGACAGGAGTGCCATAATCGACGCCGATGTCGATGCCGCTATGGTAAATAGTCGTCCCGAAGATAGGATGGGTCCGGTACCCGTAAGGTGACGTGACGACGCCGTTGACGGGCCAGATCATAGCACCGGTCCCTCCTCCGCTGGAAGGCTGGGAGCTGCCGGCGTCACTGCTTTCGCCTTGATCACTGCTGTCGGGAGCGGCCGGAGCCGGCTGCGCTTCAGCCGACGCCCGCTGGCGCAGCATTTCGGCAATGGACTGAGAAGCCTGCTGATATTCGGCATAGGCTTTTTCAGCCGTAGCCTTATCGTTCTGGGCCTGGTAGAGGACGGCTTGCTGTTCGTCTTTATGAGCGGCGATTTCGTCGCGCTTGGCCTTCGCTTCATCGCGCAGCTGGGCCTGACGGTTACGCTGCACTTCTAATTCTTTTTGAGCCGCTTCGATGGCTGCCCGTTCTTGACGGATATCAGCAATAAGGGAAATATCGGCATCAATGACGCGGCGCAGGAGTTCCAAGCGGTTCGAGAAGTCGCTGAAATCCTTAGCGCCGAGGACGACGTCGAGATAACTCAGCTGACCGTGCATGTAGATATCACGGATGCGCTTGGTAAAGACTTTTTCCCGCTTCTGCAAACGCGTCCGGTTCTCATCGAGTTCGGCCTGGGTAGCCGCTATTTTTTCCTCTGTCCCTGCCAAATCGGCCGTCACAGCCTGATATTCGCCTTGCGCCGCTTCCAGGTTCTTCTGGATTTCATAGAGCTTGTCATTGACGTTGTCGATGACCATTTGGGCGTGAGCCTTCTTCTCACTCTGTTCGGCCATGCGGTTCTGGACATCGTCCAGCTGGCCCTGCAGGTCATCGTCGGCAAAAGTCAGGAGACACGGCGATAACAGGGCCGCCATCACAGCAAGGATAATATATTTTCTTACCATATTACACCTTCATATATCGTTTCAGTGAAATCGTACTGCCCAAGGCGCCGATGATCATACTAATGACCCAGAGGATAGCCGCTGTGCGGTACATAAAGGGATAGACGCTGACCATGGGCAAGAAGGCCAAAGACTGATGGATGGCCGTGACGACAAAGCCGTAGAACTGCCACAGGGCCAGGTCCGCCAGGACGCCGCCGATGAAGCCCAGGAACAGCCCTTCCAAGAGGAACGGCCAGCGGATGAACCAGTTCGTCGCGCCGACGTATTTCATGATGGCGATTTCTTTGCGCCTGGCGAAGACAGTCAGGCGGATGGTATTGGAAATGATGAACAGCATAGCCAAGGTCAGGAAAATAATTAAAGCAATACCGCCCCAGCGGATGATGCGCGTAATCTGGAAGAGCTGTTCGACGATTTCCTGTCCGTAATGGGTCCCTTCGACTTCGGGATAGTCAGAAACGATGTCCGCCGTCCGGCGCACCGCTTCCGGTTCGGTAAAGGTCACTTCATAGGAACTGGGCAAGGGATTCTTGCCGTCCAGGGCGTCGAGGATGCCTGGCTGGTCCTTCATGCGTTCCTTGAGGATAGCCATGGCCTGGTCCTTATCAGTAAAGGATACAGATTTCACATCGGGCAGGGCACTCAGGCGGCGGCCGACGCTGTCGATATCCTTCTGGGTCACATCGTCTTTGAGGTAGACCGTGATTTCGACTTGGCTTTCCAAGTTCTCAACGAAATAATCGAGGTTGGCCACGAGGGTCAAGAAAATTCCTAAGATGAACAACGACAAAGCGACAGTAGCAATGGACGCGATGGACATGAAGCGGTTGCGCCAGAACGACTGGACCGCTTCGGCCATGTAGTAACGCATGGTCCTAAGTTTCATCGTCGTAGCCTCCCTTCTGTTCATCGCGGACCACTTTGCCGCCATCGATTTCGATGACCCGCTTGTTCATCATATCGACGAGGGTCTTATCATGGGTTACCATAAGGACGGTCGTCCCCATGTGGTTGATTTTCCGGAAGACTTCCATAATATCCCGCGACGTTTCCGGGTCCAAATTTCCCGTCGGTTCATCGGCAATGAGCAGCAGCGGCCGGTTGACAATGGCTCTGGCGATAGCTACGCGCTGCTGTTCGCCGCCGCTGAGGTTCTTCGGCAGGGCATCGGCCTTGCCGACGAGGCCGACCAGGTCGAGGACATCGCGGACACGGCGGCGGATAAGGCGTCGCGGCGCTTCGATGACTTCCATGGCAAAGGCCACGTTTTCCTGGGCCGTCTTATTGGGCAGGAGGCGAAAATCCTGGAAGACGATACCCATTTTGCGGCGCAAATAAGGTACACGGTTCTTAGCCAGCTTATTCACTTCAATGCCGTTGACAAAGACTGAGCCCCGCGACGGCAGTTCTTCATGGGACAAGAGCTTGATGAGCGTCGACTTGCCGGCACCACTGGCGCCGACGACGAAGACGAACTCGCCCTTGCCGATATGGAGCGATACGTGGTCCAGGGCAATGGAACCATTGTCATAGACCTTGGATACGTTCTTTAATTCAATCATAAAGACCTCCGATGCTGTTGCAGGCGCTTGCGGACACCTTTCCTTCCCTCCAGGATCCGCAGGGCCAGATAGGCATTACGCAGGGACTGGCGCCGCAAGTGATTGAGGCGGGCCTTGACTTCCGGTGCCAAATGGCCGAGGGATAATTTCTTCGTCACGTCAGCGATGATATCCTCAGCCTGGACGTTTTCCGTCGTACCACAGACCGTATCGCCGATGATGTCGATGAAACTATCGATTTTCGGGTCATACGACACAGCTGTCGCCGGCACCTGCATGATGGCCGAAAAAATCAAAGCGTGCAAACGGTTGGCAATGACTTCATCCATGCAGCCCATGAGGGACATGAATTCCACTGTCGTATAATGGCCGTCCAGGACGACGGCCTTCGTCTTCATGCGGCTGGCAATATCGCGGCCCGCTTCGACATCGGCCGGGTACTGCATTGGGATGAAGATAACGTGGACGTCCTGTTTTTCCTGCAATTCGTCGGCTGCAGCGGCGATGGCGTCCTTATAGGCTTCATGGTCCTGCCAGTTGCGGACGGCAATGCCCAGGCGCCGGCGGATGCCGGTAATGCCGTATTTCTTTAGGATATAGAGGCCGATGTTCTTATCGACGGGATGCATAGACAAGACGGCATCGGCCGTGACGTGGATAGGCGGCCGGGTTACGCCCATAGCGGCCAGTTCAGCCTTAGAATCGGCATCGCGGACGCCGATGACAGCAACGCGCTGCAAGACGTCGCGCACAGCCCGGCGGGCCTTGGCGCCGCGGACGGGACCGATGCCCTGGGCGTAGAGCATGACGGGCTTCTTGAAAAACAAGGCGATTTTCATGATCCACAAATAATAATAGAGGCTGCGGGCGCTGGTCACGTCCTGTAAGAGGCTGCCACCACCGCTTATAAGAATATCACAGCGGCGAATAGCCGCTGCGATAGCAAAGAAATTCAGGCGATGTACAGCCTGTACGTTATGGTTTTCCCGGGTCATGCGGCAGTTGCCAGTGATGACCGTAATAGATACGTCAGGAATAATGTCTTTCAGGGAGCCGACAATGGCCGCCAGCATGGCTTCGTCGCCAGCATTGGCAAAACCGTAATAGCCGGAAATGACGACTCTAGTCACGATGGGCCACCTGCTTTCCTAGCCATGTCGTCACATAGCTGACGATGGCAATAGCGATGATCAAACCGATACCGATGACCATGCCCGTCACCCAGCCGTTGATGCCGCGGATGAAGGACATGAGGAAAGGTGTACGGATATGGGCGAAGGTTTCGACCATGGAGCCGACGCCGATGGCAGCGGCGATGACCAGGAAGAAGTGCAGCAGCTGCGGCCATTTACGGTACAGCGCAGCTACCATGAGGTAAAAAGCCGGATGGCCGATGAGGAATTCCTTTTCCCGCGGCCGGGCATAAAGGACATTTTCCAGGAAACGGCGCATAGCCACTTCCACGCCCGGTACGGGGACGCCTGCCGTGTGGCCGCTGCGGCCGACGAAGATGATGCCAGCCAGGGCCAGGACGGCCAAGATGAGGATGGTTCCCATCTTAATGGGAATATTGAGGAAATCCTTGACAAAGACCTTGAGGTCCGCCGGCGAGGCAATGGCCTGTCCCATGAGCGGGAAGCGGCGCAGATAGCCGATAGCCACCAGGAGCAGCGGCAGGACGAAGGTCAGTTTGACGCCGCGGTAGAAGTCGAATTCCATGAAGAAACGGATATTGCCCAGCATCGCAGCAATATAGAGGCCGCCGATCATAGCGACGACGACGGCGAAGAACAGGCCAATCGTACCGTCGCGGACGACGCGGCCATAGCCGAGTTTCTGGGTGATCTTCCTCTTTTTCCAGTGGTCCAGCGCCAAGAGGATGGCTGCTGTCGGCGCAGCCGTAGCGCAGCCGATAGCCCAGACCTGGAGGAACAAGGCCCCTTTGGCGACAATCGCGCCGATGACCGCGCAGACAATACCCAAGGCCATGAGAATATAGTTCTTGCGGTCCGACAAAGGAATGAGCAAGTTGAGGACGAAGACGAAGCCGCAAGCGGCTGCCGCTGCCGTAATGGCCAGGAGCAAGCGGTTCGGATAATAAGACGGCATAATGGAAGCCCGGCCCAGGGTGTAACCCCGATCCGTCAGTTTCTGCGAAACCAGCTTGACATAGGACAAGTTCGTCTGCGTCAGGTTCATGCCGTGGAGGGGCTTCTTATAGAGTGGATAGAGATTGACTCGGGCATTGCGTTCCAAGTCGCTGATGTAAAAGCGCATAGCCGCTTCTTCAGGCGTAATCTTTTCCAGTTCTTCCTTGGCCATGGCATAGACGCGGGCCGTGCGGTAATGGACCAGGCCAGCCAGGTCATACATGCCATCTTGCTGATTATACTGGAGCTGATTGACCGATTCGATCATATAGAAAGGAATGTCCCTTTCGTTCAGATTGTCCGCCGTATAGTCCAACATGGTCTTGCGTTCGGCATCGACCGGCGTATAACCCAGGACTTCTTTGCCGACGAACATGATTCCCGATACGTTCTTAATCTGATCGACGCGGTCGAAGAAATGGGCTACCTGTTCCTTCGTCGGATTGCTGTAATTCGTCGGCCGCAGGATAACGTGGAAACCGTGGTCGCTGATGGTCTTGGCGTCGGCACTGAGGATGCCCAAGTTGACATCGCCTAAACCAGGCATGACACCTTGGATGCCGGCAATGCGGTACGGACCATGGGACATGATCTTGACTTTATCGTCGCCCAGACGGGCCTTGAGGTCAGACACGACTTCGTCGAAATATAAATCCTTCTGGTTCTGAGGCTTGCCGATGAGGTAGTAGTCATACGATTTGTCGGTAATGCCGAACTGCGGATAATAGAGGTCGGCACCGAGTTTCGTCACCAGCGAAAGTTCTCCGCGCTGAGTCAGTTTATTAAGAGTAGTATCGTAAATGGTAAAGCTCGTAACGCCGGCATCGCGGCACATCTGGAGTGCCGTGTCGAGGTCGTAGCCGTCGTTACGGGCCATGACGACGATGGCATCATAGTCCATAGCCTGTTCTACCGTCGTCGACTCGTTTTCTATCGCATTACGTTGTACACACATGCCCAGCGCACATACCAGGCCGATGAGGACGGCCAGTATCATCGCCAGCATACTGCGTTTATTCATGTTTGTCATTCTCTTCACCTTATCTATGAGTTGCTCACCTGGCCATGGATGGTCAGGAGGCCGTCGCGCATGGTGACGCGATCCGGCTGGATTCCCAAGGGAAAACCGGCAAAGTCGTAAATCTCAGCATGCGCCATCTGCGTCGTGCTGATCTGCATACCCATGCCTTCTACCGTCACTGACGACGGAATGAACATGAGCTTCGACCCTTTCATGCCAAAATGACCGCGCACGTCAGCCTGAGCCGACACGAGTCCGCCCAGCTTCACTCGTCCCTGGACGCGGACGGCATCGTCTTCAAAGGCGACCTGCGGGTCCGTCAGTCCCTGGACCTTTTTGACCAGGAACTTTTCCAGTTCTTCGCTACGGATGGACGCCGTCATTTCCCCGCTCTCTGCCCGCGTGACCCGTACTTCCTGATCGGCCAGGGCCAGGAGCGGCTTGAAGTGGACGCCGTAGAGATTGCAGTCGAAGTGGGCGAAGGTCAAATCGCCAGCTTGGAAGTTGGTGGCATGGACGGTAATGGCGTCGATGTCGCCGAGGAAGATTTTGGCACCTGGCGACGCTTGGACGCGGACATCATCGCTATGCAGATTGAGTGTCGCCGACAAGGCTTGACAGAGGCCGGCTTCGGCCAGCTGGGGCGCATAGGAATTGGCGCCCACCAAGAGGGCCGCGACGATGACAAAGAAAATCATCCATTTTTTCATTTACTTTAGAGCTCCTGCTTTGCTAACTTCTTTTCTTTTTCCTGCTGCAAATACCCTTCGATGAAGATGTCCAGGTCGCCATCCATGACAGCCTGGATATTGCCTGTTTCAACGTTGGTCCGGTGGTCCTTGACCAAGTTGTACGGGTGGAACACGTACGAGCGGATCTGGCTCCCCCATTCGATAGACTGGTGGACGCCGCCGATTTCGGCTTTCAGTTTTTCCTGCTTTTCCTGTTCCAATTCAAAGAGTTTAGCCCGCAAGTATTTCAGGCACATTTCCTTATTCTGCAGCTGCGACCGTTCATTCTGGCACTGGACGACGATGCCCGTCGGTATATGAGTCATGCGGACAGCAGAACTCGTCTTGTTGACGTGCTGGCCGCCGGCACCAGAGGCGCGGAAGTAATCGACGCGGACATCATCCATGTTGATTTCGACATCGACATCATCCGGCAGTTCCGGCATGATATCGACAGCCGTAAAGGACGTGTGGCGCCGGGCTGCAGCATCGAAAGGCGAAATGCGGACCAGGCGATGGACGCCTTTTTCCGATTTCAAATAGCCATAGGCGTATTCGCCTTCGACGCGGAAAGCGGCGCTCTTGACGCCGGCTTCATCGCCGGGCTGCATATCCAGGATAGTCAGTTTATAGCCATTGCGTTCAGCCCAGCGGGTATACATGCGGATGAGCATCTGCGCCCAGTCCTGGGCTTCCGTACCGCCGGCACCGGCATGGAAGGTAATGAGGGCGTTGCACTTATCGTATTCGCCGGACAAGAGGAGCCGCACTTCCCGCTTTTCAATGTCCTTGAGCAAGTCGTGGTACTGCTTTTCAATGTCTTCGGCAAAAGAGGCATCGCCGTCTTCCATGGCCATTTCCAAATAATCGCTGAGGTCGTCAGCTTTGCGGACGAGTTCTTCGTGGCCTTCGACTTCCGTCTTGAGAAGCGTCGCTTCCTGGGAAATCTTCTTGGCCTTATCCGGGTCATCCCAGAAGGTCGGGTCACTCATCTGCATGTCTAAATCCATGATACGTTCTTTTTTCCGAGGTAAGTTAAAGTGAATCCCCGATTTCTTGTATTCTATGTTTGAGGTCTTCCAGCGGTTTACGCATTTCATCTAACAACACAAGTATCACCATCTTTCATAAAACATAACTATAATGGAATGTTCACATAATTCGCGCGGGCGCCCCTACAACGGGCTGTTCACAGGATTCGCCCAGGCGCCTCTACACGGGATAATATGGGTTTAAATTTATCCCCACAACGTCAAACGTCAAACATTACTGCCGTTCCCGTTCTTCGTCTTTCTGGATATCTTCGGCGCTGACGGGTTTGCTTTCTTCGTGAACTTCATGAGCCCCTTGGAGATGATCTTCCGCCTGCGGTACGGGCTTGCTGTACGTGACCTGGATATGATAGAGGAAAGTAACGACGGTCCGTTTGATCGATTCGATCATTTCCTCGAACATTTCATAGGCTTCGAATTTGTATTCGACGAGCGGATTCTTCTGGCCGTAAGCCCGCAGATTGATACCTTCCTTGAGGGCATCCATGGCATCGAGGTGGTCCATCCACTTGCTGTCGACGACGCGGAGCATGATAGCCTTTTCCAGTTCTTTCATGGTCTGTTCGCCAATTTCCTTGAGACGTTCGTCATAGAGGTCGACGGCGATCTGTTTCAATTTATCTTGGACTTCGACGCGGCTCAAGTTTTCCAGTTCTTCTACTGTCGTAGCGTTCTTAGGTACGAAATACTGCTGCATCTGAGCTAGGAGACCGGCAAAATCCCATTCTTCCGGATAGAGCTTTTCGTCAGCGTATTTATCCAGGCCTTCGTGGATGATATCGTCGACCATGCCCATAATGGTATCGCGCAGGGAATCCGCTGTCAGGACCTGACAGCGCTGGCTGTAGAGGACTTCACGCTGCTGGTTCATGACATCATCGTATTCCAGGACGTACTTACGGATTTCAAAGTTATGGCTTTCGACTTTCTTCTGAGCCTTTTCGATGGACCGGGTAATCATCTTGGCCGTAATCGGTTCGTCTTCATCCATGCCCAGCTTATCCATGAATTTGGAAATATTTTCTGAGCCAAAGATACGCATGAGGTCGTCTTCCAAAGACAGGAAGAACTGCGTCGTACCAGGGTCGCCCTGACGGCCGGCACGGCCTCGCAGCTGGTTATCGATACGGCGGCTTTCGTGGCGTTCCGTACCAATGATCATCAGGCCGCCCAATTCGGCGACGCCTGGCCCGAGCTTGATGTCCGTGCCGCGGCCAGCCATGTTAGTAGCGATAGTGACCATGCCTTTCTGACCGGCGTTCTTGATGATTTCCGCTTCTTTTTCGTGGTACTTAGCGTTGAGCACGTTGTGGACGATATTTTCCTTGTCCAAGAGCTGACTGAGGATTTCCGACTGGTTGATAGATGTCGTACCGACCAGGATCGGCTGGCCCGTAGCGTGGCGCTTCTTGACTTCCCGGACGACGGCGCGGTACTTGGCGTTTTTCGTCTTGTAGATGACATCTGGCAAGTCCTTACGGATGGCTGGCTTGTTAGTCGGGATGACGTAGACATCGAGCTTATAAATCTTATTGAATTCGTCTTCTTCCGTCTTGGCCGTACCGGTCATGCCGGCCAGCTTATCGTACATGCGGAAGTAGTTCTGGAAGGTAATCGTAGCCAAGGTCTTGCTTTCGCCCTGGACTTTGACGTTTTCCTTCGCTTCGATGGACTGATGGAGGCCATCGCTGTAACGGCGGCCGAACATGAGGCGGCCTGTGAATTCATCGACGATGACGATTTCACCGTTCTTGACGACGTAATCCTTATCGCGGTGCATCATGAAGCGCGCCCGCAAGGCCTGGATGACCAGGTGGTTCAAGTCGAGGTGGTCGTTATCGAACATGTTGCTGATGCCCAGCATCTTTTCGACTTTAGCAACGCCCGAATCGGTCGGCGCAATGGTCTTCTGTTTTTCGTCCATCGTGTAGTCGTCCTTCGTGAAAGTCTTGACGATGCCTGCCAACGTGTAGTACAGGTCCGTCGACTTTTCACCAGGACCGGAAATGATGAGCGGCGTCCGCGCTTCATCGATGAGGATCGAGTCCACTTCATCGACGATACAATAGTTGAGCGGCCGCTGTACCATCTGGTCGGCACTGATGACCATGTTATCACGCAGGTAGTCGAACCCGAATTCGTTGTTCGTCCCATATGTGACGTCTGCGTTATAAGCCCGGCGGCGCTGATCATACGTGAGGTCGTGGACGATGAGACCAACGGACAGCCCAAGGAACTTATAGATGCGGCCCATATCTTCGCTATCGCGGGTAGCCAGGTAGTCATTGACAGTGACGACGTGGACGCCTTTCCCCGTCAAGGCATTGAGGTATACCGGCAACGTCGCAACCAGGGTCTTCCCTTCACCAGTACGCATTTCGGCAATGTCCCCGCGGTGGAGGACGATGCCCCCTAGGAGCTGAACGTCAAAATGGCGCATCCCCGTCACACGGCGCGAAGCTTCGCGGACGACGGCAAAGGCTTCGGGCAGAATGTCGTCCAACGTTTCACCATTGGCCAGACGATTCTTGAACTCGAAGGTCTTCTCCTGCAGCGACGCATCGCTCAGGCCTGCCAATTTCGGTTCCAGATCATTGATGCGGCGGACAATGGGCCACATCTTCTTTAATTCATGCTCCGTGTTATTCCCGAGCAGTTTTTGTATTAGTTTATTAAACACCTATCCGAGACCTCCAATTTACACAATTTGCAATCTACTCTGTGATATTATATCAATTATACATTATACCGTGATTGGCTCCTATTTTGCAACCATTTCAAAGGGATTTAAGGAAATAAAGAATCCGTCTTTACGGGACAGCCTCTTTTCCCCATATACAATAGCGCATGAATATGCTAAAATAGTTTTATTATTTATATACTGCTATACTGCGTGAAAGGGGTTTTATGATTATGATTCAATATGATGTGTCCATATTGACAGCTTTTGCCCTCTATCTGTTGGCAATGCTGGCGATTGGCATCTATTATTCCCGGTCCCAGCAGCGGCTGAGCGATTATATTCTCGGCGGACGCAGCCTAGGTCCATGGATTACTTCTATGAGTGCCGAAGCGTCGGACATGAGCGGCTGGATGCTCATGGGCGTACCGGGTTTCGCTTATTCGACAGGTATTTCTGCCGCCTGGATTGCCATTGGCATCGCCATCGGCACGTACCTCAACTGGCAGTTCGTCTCCCAGCGCCTGCGTAACTATACGGAAGTGGCCAACAACAGCCTGACTATGCCAGATTACCTTAAGAACCGCTTCCACGATGAAAAAAATATTATCCGCATCATCTCGGCTATTTTCATCCTCATCTTTTTCCTTATATACACGTCATCGGGCTTCGTCTCCGGCGGCAAACTCTTTGAATCGGTCTTTGGCATGGACTACTTTTCGGCCCTCTTGCTCAGTGCCGGTGTCGTCGTCGTCTATACCTTCCTGGGCGGCTTCATGGCCGTCTGCTGGACCGACTTCATCCAGGGCTGCATGATGTTCCTGGCCATCGTCCTAGTCCCCCTGGTCGGCATGATCGCCTTTGGCGGCTATGACGCCGTCATGACCCGATTAGCTACGACGGCACCGAATCTGCTGGAAATGGCACCGGATACGTCGACGACGGGCATCATCGGCATCATTTCCGCCCTGGCCTGGGGCGTAGGCTACTTTGGCCAGCCCCACATCCTAGTCCGCTTCATGGCCATTGGCGACCCGACAGAACTGAAGAAATCGAAACACATCGCCATGACTTGGGTCGTCATCTCCCTGGCCGCTGCCGTCCTGGTCGGCCTGGTCGGCAAAGTCGTCGTCCCGACACCTTTAACGGGTGCTGACTCAGAAAAAGTCTTTCTGGTCATGAGCCGTCAGCTCTTCCCGCCGTTCGCATCGGGCCTCATCTTGTCGGCTGTCCTGGCTGCCATCATGAGCACGGCGTCATCGCAGCTCCTGGTCACGGCGTCAGCTATTTCCAAGGATTTTTATCACACTTTCATTCGCAAGAATGCCAGTGAAAAAGAACTGATCTACGTCAGCCGCCTGACGGTCCTCGTCGTCGCCGCTTGTGCCATCGTCCTGGCCCTCAACCCGAACAGCTACATCCTGACCATGGTCTCCTACGCCTGGGCTGGCTTCGGTGCTGCCTTCGGCCCGACCATCCTCCTGTCCCTGTACTGGAAGAACATGACCAAAAACGGCGCCCTGGCCGGCATCATCGTCGGCGGCCTAACCGTCCTCATTTGGAAACAGTTCGCCTGGTTCGGCCTTTACGAAATCGTACCGGGCTTCCTCTTCTCACTCATCGCCATCTACGTCGTCAGCAAACTCGATGGCGGACCGAGCCAGGAAATCCAGGATGAATTCGAACAAGCCATCCACCATACGCCTAAAATCAGCGTCCTCCATAATGAAGAGGAATGAGGAACGTGCCGTTCCTCCGTGGTTCGTTTGCCGTGGTTCGTGATTCGAAAAGGCATACAAATGCAGAACAAGGCGATCCACAGGATTCGCGCAGCTCGCTGACGCATCGCTGGAAGAACCCCTCAGTCAGCTTCGCTGACAGCTCCCCTTCGCAGGGGAGCCATTCAAAGCCTCTCCAGCGAAGGGGAGGTGCCCCAAAGGGGCGGAGGGGTTCTTCATGAAACGATGCGTCAGCGAGCGTTCTGCTTCGAACCACGCCAAACGACCCACGAACCACAAAAGAGGCTGTCGCAAAAGCGACAGCCTCTTTTATTCATTCAACGATGAACGGCTCTTAATATTCCGGTTCAATCAAGCCGTATTTGCCGTGTTTCCGTTTGTAGACGACGTTGATCGTGTCGGTCTTGGAATTGAGGAATACGAAGAAATCGTGGCCTACGAGGTTCATCTGCAAGATAGCTTCTTCCACGTCCATCGGACGAGCGGCGAATTTCTTGACGCGGGCGACTTCAAAGGTTTCTTCCGGAACGGCCGGCCCTTCGACGAGAGCATCATTGAAAGCACCTTTCTTCATGCGGCGGGCGATTTTCGTTTTATATTTATGAATCTGGCGTACCAGTTTATCATAGACTAAATCGATAGCAGCATACATATCATCGTTGGCTTCAACGCCGCGGAGGACGACGCCGTCCACTTTCAACGTGATTTCAGCGATTTTCCGATCTTTTTCTACAGAAAGCAGGGCCTGGACATTGACTTCGTTATCAAAGTATTTCGTGACTTTCTTTTCCTGTTTTTCAACGTGATCTTTCAGAGCCGGTGTAATTTCTAAATTTTTACCTCTAACGATGGTTGCCATAAAACATCCCTTCCTTTCGTGGGGAGATCCTGTCTAAGAAATGTATGGCTTTCATTTCTTGTGGTCTCTTCCCTTATATGTATAGTATTCAACACGGAAATGCAAATTCCTTCTAAAAAAACAAAAAAATTTGAAATTTTTTTATTTTGGGCCTGACGGCCAGTCCGGTCGCAGGTCGTCTCGGACTCAGATGCCGCTTTGCGGCAACAGATTCCAACTAACAACATCGCCTCGAGTAACCCTCGGCTCGTAAAAATAGTGGTTCGTGGCTCGTAAAAGCCGGCCATCATACATGAAATCTCACAACGGGACGCCTTTTAGGCGTCCCCTACGCACAAGGCCGCTGGCCGTGTATTTTTTTGCGGTCTGTGCTCATTTCCATCGCCTGTATGCGATACTGCAGGGGACGTCCTGAACAAGGCGTCCCGCTACGCGCTGAGGGCTTCCCGAAGCGTCGTTGTCAGTTTGAGTCTGTCGCAGCGGTACGCCGCATCTGAGTCCGAAAAAAAGGACTGCGCATGATAGTCTCTTTCACGCGACAGTCCCTTCTCTATCGGTTAAATTCCATATTCCTTAAAAAGTTTTTCACGGAAATCGGCATCAGCAGACGCTTTGGACGCATCATCATAGCGATTTTCTTCCAATAAAATGCTCATCAACATTCCAAATCTTTTTTCTCCTTCTTCACGTCCCTCGGCACGTCCCTTAGCTTCCCCCTCTTCAAAGGCATCACGATGGTCCGAGTTATAGTCTAGGATGGCGAGTTCGCGATTGATGTAGGCCCGGCGTTCGGCATCATTTTGCAGGAAGGTCCGGGCCGCATCTACGGCTTTATAGATGGCTTCATCACTCATGATCAATTCCCCCTTTTCGTCATCACTGAGCTGATTGGCAAAGTACGCCAACCATCGCTCCATCTTCGTCATGTCACTGATTCGCTTCTTCGGCAATTTCGTATATTTCGGGATTTCCAGGAAATGGAATACCAAATCCTTATTGAGGCGGTCGCCCGTCTCGGCGTTGTAAATGCTCCACATGGAATGGGCTTCTTCTTGCGGCAGCAGGTTAAAACGTAACAAGTTGATTGTGATGCAGGGCTTCAAGTCCTGATAGGCTCCGCCCGGCGGCAACGACAACAAGTACAAGCGCGCCCAATAGCACATGGTCCGGCGCTGCATGTTTTTCTGGTTGACGATTTGGACTTCGATATCGACTTGTTCACCCGTGTCCAACGTACAGGCCACGTCGAGGCGGGTCAGTTTTTCATCGTGACTGTCCGGGACGTTTTCCGTCGGCGTAAAGACGATGTCCGTAATCGGATGACCCAAATCTTCGGCGGCAATGGCATTGAAGAAATCAATGGTAATAGCCTTTCGTTCCGGCCTACCGAAAATGAACTTGAACAACACATCATTCATGGGATTGAAGTTCTTTTCCGTCAGCTCCGGGAAATACGTGCGATAGCGGATTTCATTGGCAGTCAGTTGTTCTTTCAACAGATTCACCATTCCTTTCTTTATTATATCATGAAGAACCACGAAAAGGATAATCCTTGATAATTTCATGATACAACAGAAAAAGGACGGTTCCAGAAAACTTAATTATTTCTTAATCGAATTCCCAAATATTTAAGGAACCGTTAATGTAGATTAGGACCTGACGGACAGGCGTAAAGCCGTTCATCGTAGGTCGTTCATCGAATTTTGGGCCTAACGGCCCGCCGGTCGCAGGCCGCCTCGGCTCGTGAAAATAATGGTTCGTGGCTCGTAAAGGCTCACCATTATACTAGAATAGGCTATGGCTAACTCTCTCTAGCGGGCTCGCCACGTGCGAGCCCCTACGAATACGGCCACGGGCCGTATGTGTTTATGCGGCTACCTGCATCTTTTCCATTTTTGTGCAAAAAAAGACCACCCATTTCTGAGTGGTCTTTTTGTAATCTTCCTGCAAAAGGAAGGATTAGAATACGAATACGAACTGAGCACGTGTTTCTTCGCCAGGATCAGCATCGCCGTCTTTCGCGCTGGTTGCGAAGGACTGCATGACCTGGAACTGAGCGTTCTTAGCGAAGGTGTAGTCGACGCCGACGCCCCAAGATTTAACGTTGCTGGTTAAGCTGTCATTTCTCCAACCATTGGTGGAACCAAGGAAGGTGCCAGCAATATCGAACTGGTCGGCATTGAGGTATTCAACCCAAGCGTCCCAAGATTTCGGCGTAGCGAAGTTAGCAGCACCGTAGGTGAGCTTGCCAACCCAAACATCAGCATTGTCTTTGGAACCATTGTCATTGACGATAACGTCACGATAGGTTTCATAGTTAGCCAAAGCATTCCATTTGCCGAAGTTTACGCTAGCATATGCACCCCAAACATCAATGTTATCAAGTGCAATGTCCTTGCCCAACAATTCAGCTTTCGGCATGATGTTGTTGTAGTAAACGCCAACAGCAGAACCAGCCATGCGGCCGCCGCCGAAGAAGCCTTCTAATTCACCATATGCTGTTTTAGCACTAGCATAGTTGTCGTCGTTAACAGTCCAAGCACCGCCGATGGGGCCTTCTTTGAATTTACCATAGCCAGCAGTTGCAGCGAATTTATCGTTCTGATATTTCAACTGAGCGCCGTCGAAGGTATCGCCATAGAAGAAACCATAAGCACGCGGGCCACCCATGATGTATTCATAACGGCCAACCATCAAATCCCAGTTGTTACCGCCGAAGTTGTAATCGACATTGGCAAGATCTGTGGTAACATTATTTTCGCTGCTAGCCGAGCCATTATCAGCAAAGGAGCGAACGCCCGTCGTGATGCCATAAGTAACTTTCGTGCGGTCGTTAACCTGAGCATTGGCACGGATACGAACACGATAATCCCAAGAATTATCATTTGTCTGTTTTGCGTTAACAACCTGGTCAGTACCTTTGATTTTATCGCCTTCGCTCTGGTAACGATAACGGATACGAGCATCACCGGTGAGTTTTACGTTGCCAACGCGGTTTTCCAGAGCGCTTACGCGAACGCCGAGGTTGTTGAGTTCGTCAGCATATTCGTCAGCGAGTTTGTTGATGAGGGCGCGCTGTTCGACAGAAGCTTTGTCCATGTGAGCCATAGCTTTTGCGACCATTTCAGCAGCTTCGTAACGAGTGATGTTACGGTTGCCCTGGAAGTACTGGCCATCAACACCCTGGATGATGCCGGCGTCAGCCAATTCTACGACGGATTTGTAAGCCCAGCTGTCAGACGGTACGTCGACGAACGGGTTAGCTGCGAAAGCGCACGTTGCGCCAACAGCCATAGTTGCTGCGAGAGCTGCTAATACTTTTGTTTTCATGAGTATTACCCCTTTTCCAAAAATAAGTTTCTTATAAAGTCTTACTCCGTTACAAGCGAGGGACAGAAACATATTTTCTGAGGGTTCATTGGCGAGTTGTCCTAGTTTCCTCTCTTTTACTGCCTCAGATTGTCTATTTCTTCGTACCTCTTTTCACTAGTATACCTGCACAGCACTATACTAATTCCCTTCCACTATACTCTATTTTGTAAGTTTTGTCAAAATTATGTAAGTTTTTATCACGATAAAAAGTCCTGTAAAGGGCAGAAACAAGCCACGTTTTACGTATTATGCCGATTAGGAATATATATAAAAAAAAGACCACCCATTTCTGAGTGGCCTTTTGCAATCTTCCGGTAAAGGAGAGATTAGAATACGAATACGAACTGAGCACGTGTTTCTTCGCCCGGATCGTTGTTGCCTTCTTTCGCTTCAGATGCGAAGGACTGCATTACCTGGAACTGAGCGTTCTTAGCGAAGGTGTAGTCAGCACCGACACCCCAAGATTTAACGTTGTTCAAGAGGTTACCATTTCTCCAGCTCTGTGTAGAACCAATGAATGCGTGAGTCTTATCACCAAAACCATTGTCGGCATTGAGGTATTCAACCCAAGCATCCCAGGACTTCGGCGTAGCGAAGTTAGCTTTATTGTAAGTAATCTTACCAACCCATACTTCCGGATCATCTGCTTTGCTGTTTTCACTATTGTATTTTTCGTAGTTAACTAAAGCATTCCATTTGCCGAGGTTCAAGCTACCATAAGCTCCCCAAGCATCATCAAAATTGAAGGACTTATTGCCACTGAAGTCATTGTAATAAACACCTACAGCAGAGCCAGCTGCACGGCCGCCGCCGAAGAAGCCTTCTAATTCACCATAGCCAGTCTTTGTAGCTGCCGAAGCATCATTGTCACCACCCATGACACCTTCTTTAAATTTACCATAGCCAGCAGTAGCAGCAAATTTATCGTTGGTATATTTCAACTGAGCGCCATCGAAAGTATCGCCATAGAGGAAGCCATAAGCACGGCCACCGCCCATGTCATATTCATCACGGCCAACTTTCAAATCCCAGTTGTTGCCGCCGAAGTTGTAGTCAACAAAAGCACGGTCCGTAAAGATGTTATTGCCCTTACTATCGCTAGCTGTGCTATTATCAGTGAAGTTTACATTGTTAGTGCTGATACCGTAAACGACTTTCGTGCGGTCGTTAACCTGCGCATTAGCACGAACGCGGACACGGTAAGACCAAGAATTATCGTTCTTAACTTCACCCTTGCCCTGGTCATCGCTGTCCTGATGGATGTAACGGACACGAGCGTCACCGGTCAATTTAACGTTACCGACGCGGTTTTCCAGAGCGCTTACGCGAACGCCGAGGTTATTGAGTTCGTCAGCATATTCATCAGCGAGTTTGTTGATGAGGGCGCGCTGTTCAACAGAAGCTTTGTCCATGTGAGCCATAGCTTTTGCGACCATTTCAGCAGCTTCATAACGAGTGATGTTACGGTTGCCCTGGAAATACTGGCCGTCGACACCCTGGATGATGCCAGCGTCAGCGAGTTCTACGACGGATTTGTAAGCCCAGCTGTCAGACGGTACGTCGACGAACGGGTTAGCTGCGAAAGCGCACGTTGCGCCAACAGCCATAGTTGCTGCGAGAGCTGCTAATACTTTTGTTTTCATGAGGATTACCCCTTTTCCAATAAAAAATAAGTTTCGTAAAAAGCCTTACACCGTTACTAGCGAGCGCCGAAACGTATTTTTTCCAAGGGTTCATTGGCGAGTTGTCCTAGTTTCCTCTCTTTTACTACCTTGAAAAAGGTACTGTTTTTTTGCTCTTTTCGCAGGTGTTGCCTGCATCCGCACCACACCTGTTGCGATTATTATACAACTTTTTTCGGCACTTGTCAAAATTCGATGCTTGCTGCCCTCTTTTATCATCGTAAAAATCGGCTCAACAAAGCCATTTCCCCTTCATTTTTTAATCGCCATTTTTAAAAACTCAAAGGGCAATTTTGCATAAAAATTTTATTTGTGTTTATTTATTCACAGTTTATTGTCTTTCATGGCAGTTTTATTTCAACTGTTATTGACTCTCATTCTTTTATTCTTCAGCCATTGCGACCACGACTGACTTCCTCCCTGTCTCACTTGATTTTGCACATACTGATAAAATAAAGACACCATTTCGTGTTTTTCATGATAATACGGCCCCTTCCAATCGCCCTGCTTTAGATGGATTACGTCGTGCGGCGTGTAGTTGCCGCCGATTTCATACTGACGATAGACGATGTCCTTATAGGGCAGGCCGGGATTTTTGATCATGTCGTACATAACCATGTAAGCCGTCGTCCGGCCGGCTCCGGCTTCGCAATGGAAATGGAGCCAGGCGTCATCCGGCAAGGTGCGGACGAAAGCTAAGAAGGCGTCGATTTCGCCCGGCGTCGGCCAAAGGTGATCCGTGTTAGCCAGGCGGACGTAGTGGATGCCTTGGCTGTCTGCCAGTTCCCGTTCCGTCTGGACGCGTCGGACCGCTATGACTCGAGGATGAATGGGCAAATCGCCTTTCCCCTGGTCGTAGACGATGACGTCCTTTCCCAAAGCGGCCTGCAAGCGCTGCTGTTCATCAGCCAAGACGGCCGTCGGAGATTTGCCGATATTGCCCCAATCGTGGCGGCCATACCAGCTGACTGCCGTACCGTTGAAGAAGCCATGCGACTCCTGCCGCAAGTCGACATCGTAAATAGGGCCTTTCGTCTTTTTCCGCAACGCCTGGACCAGGGCGTCGAACTGGCGGGCCGAAAACTGGCCAGACCCGGAAATACGTAAATCATCCAGGCCTTTCCGCGATGGAATATAAGACGAATCAACTTCCGATGCATATTTATGTTCTACCTTATGAAAAGGGGACTGACACGTGCGGAAATTCCGAGGCAAGCCCCCATTATTTTCCGCATCGACACGCCAGAAATGCCCTTCATAAGCGGCCGGCGCCAAAGCCGGCAAAGGCGTGCGTCCACCTTGAGAAAAAGCGATATTATCGCCATTTCCTTGACTTTGAACAACCATACCCATGGCCGAAAAAACAGCCAGGATGACTGCAATTTTTTTACATCTAATCATAATTTTTCCTTTCGATTGTAATAATTTGTTTTTATGCATTATACGTGTTTAGTAAAACGTGTGAGGGAATATATATAAAAGGGACCTGACGGCCCCGCAAGGCCGCCATTCGTAGGGGACGCCCAAAGGGCGTCCCGCGTGAATCCTGTGTACATCCCCCATGCCACTGCGCGGCGTTAAACTCAAATAAACGACATCGCCTCAGGAAACCCTCGGCTCGTGGAAAGGGCCCCATCCGGGGCCGTCGTAGGGGCCGGCCAAAGGGCGGCCCGCTATGCGCTGAGGGTTTCCCGAAGCGTCATTGTCAATTTGAGTCTGTCGCGGCGGAACGCCGCATCTGAATCCGAGGGAATTTCAACAAAAACACCGCCAATGGTTTCTTGCCCCGTAGCGGTGTTTTGTAATTATTCCTAAATCAATTTATTTTGTTTAGCAAGTTCCTTGATGATGGAAAGTGATAATTTGCTGTACTTTGCTACTTTTTCTAAGGCCATCCCATCCTTCAACATTTCAAGAGCTAATTCCAATTTTCCTTCCCTTCTGCCTTCTTTTCTACCTTTCTCCCATCCTTCTTGTTTGCCTTTCATCAGGCCATCTTCGTAGATTCCTTCTCCTAAGTTGCACATGACTTCCAAATCCCCCTCTTCTTCTTGTGTCAAATCAATCCCAAAATCATTATGCAGGGTCGTAATCTTTTCACTGGCGTTCTTTGATGATTTGAACATCAAATCAAGCAGGTTTATCAGCTGGTCCTTGACTTTGCTGTTTCCCAGATAGACAAAAATGATGCCCATGAGGTCATAATTCTGACAAGGTTCCTTATAGCGGTGCAACAAATGCTGTTCTTTCAGCTGATAACGGTTGATAGCACTTTTTCCCTGTGGGGCTTCCATGCAAATCCAGATGGTATAAACCTTCTTTATTTTATCGTAGTCGCTATTGGTAAATTCGATTCCTTTTTGTGAAGAAATCAATTAGAAACCGGAACCGTACTGACTTCCGGCGTCCCTTCGATGTAGATATTGGCAATATCGTCGAGGCTGGCCGATTCAAATTCGGGAACCGTCCGTTTCAAGATATAAGCCAGCACCATTTTCTGTGACAAAACGCCTTTCGCTGCTTGATCATAGTCCAACGCGCCCACCAGCTGCTCCTTTACATCCTGCATTATCTCTTCATCCATCGGCCACACCTCCTTGAGTTTATTGTATCAGATTTCAATTTCTTTGTACAACCGGGAAATCGCTCATCGAGAAAAGCTCACCATTATGCTCGAATAGGCTGTGGTTGAATATCACAGCGGTCTGCCCAACTATAGCTGTCCGTTTTGGCAGCCGTCCTGCGACTCCTATTAGTCGGCACCTGACGGGCCAAAAAGGCTTGGTACAGCCCCTACGCACAAGGCCGTTAGCTGTGTATTTGGGTTATATTCGGTAAACGGCCTTCTCACTCATCGCCTGTATGCGATATGTAGGGGCCGACCTGTCCAAGGCGGCCCGCCGTGACTTATGTGAGCAGCCGGAATTTATGGCAAATGGCACACGGTCATAATATAATCATGAGTTTGACGCAGCTCGGCTGCATCGCAGGGGCCGTCCTGTGAAGGCGGCCCGCCACGCGCTGAGGGTTTCCCGAAGCGTCGTTGTTAGTTTGAGTCTGTCGCGGCGCAGCCGCATCTGAGTCCGAGGAAAAGCCGTGGCTCGTTGTTCGTGACTCGTAAAGGCCTGCCATTATACTCGGACAGGCTGTGGCTGAATATCGCAGCGGGCCGCCCTGACCGGGACGGCCCCTACGCACTAGGCCATGGGCCGTGTATTTTTTTGCGATCCATAGGACCGCGCAGACTACGACCGACCGCCTGCGAACTGCGTTCATTTCATGAGTTTGTTGCGGTGTAGCCGCATTCGTAGGGGCCGCCCAAAATATTCTAACACGTCAAGTACAGAACGGTTACCTGGACAGATGGTAGCAGCGGGCGGCCCGCTACGCGCTGAGGGCTTCCCGAAGCGTCGTTGTTAGTTTGAGTCTGTCGCGGCGCAGCCGCATTTGAGTCCGAGGAAAGGCAGTGGCTCGTAATCCGTAAAAAGCAAAAGAAAAAACCTCTCCTATTGGGAGAGGCTTTCTTTTAGGGTTGCGATTTCTTCGGCCAGGCGTTTTTCTTCTTCTTCGTTGCGTTCGATGGTGATGGTGAAGGCCATGCCTTCATCGGCGCCGTCTGGCAGGAGTTCGAGTGGAATCTGGAGCTGGTGTTCATCGTCGTTGAGGATGATGCAGGCTGTCTGTTCGGTAATGCGGTCGATGCTGCCGACGAGTTCTTTTTTCATGTTAGTGCTCCTTTGCGATACTGTACGACGAGCCGTCGGTAGTGATGGTAATGGTGCCATTGCGGTCGGTGCGATAAACTTCGACGTTATATTTCTGCAAAGTCTTCAAGGTCGGTTCGTGTGGGAACTTGTACTGATTCCCTGCGGCACAGGAGATAGTTGCCGCTTTAGGCGCAATCGCTTTGACGAAGGCATCAGATGAGGAGGTCTTACTGCCGTGATGGCCTACTTTGAGGACGTCTGATTTGAGGTCAGCCGGTTTATAAGTCTTGAGAATCTGGTCTTCCGCTTCTTTCTGGGCATCGCCAGTAAACATCATAGCAAACTGGCCATAAGTCATCTTGCAGACAATGGAATTATTATTGGTCAAGCCGCTTTCGGAAACGCCCTGGGTATTTTCTTTGGTAAAGGGCTTATCCGGCGACAAAACCGCGAATTTGACGTCATCGCCAAGGGTGAAGGTATCGCCTTTCTTTAAGACTTTATAGGCAATATTCTTAGCTTTGATGTTCTTCAGGTAATTGCGGTACATGGCCGTATTAGCGCTCTGGCCATTGTCATAAATCTGTTTGATTTTGAAATCTTTGAACAATTCTGCCATGCCGCCCATGTGATCACCGTGAGGATGGGTGATGACGACGATGTCCAGGTCCTTGACCTTGCGTTCTTTGAGCTGTTTGACCAAATCAGCCCGGCTGTCGACATCGCCCGTATCGATGAGCATGTTCTTTCCTTTATACTGGATGAGCGTCGCATCGGCTTGCCCGACATTGAGGACAGACACGCGCAAATCCTTGTCAGAGGCCGTTAAAGACTGAACGGCTTTGGCGCCTCCACCAGACGAGCTGGACGACGCGCTGTTACCACAACCGGCCAGGACGAGCATAAGGCTCATGACCAGGGCTAAGGCAGCTGTAAAGAAGCTTCTTTTTTTCACGTTACTTTCCTCCAATCAAAGGCTGCTGCAAAATGGGCAGGGCCAAATCTTCTTCTAAAGAAGCCAAGACGCCGGGAAGGGCATCGGCTGTTTCCATCGGCGTAAAGCCATACGGGCCGTGAGCCTTGCGGCAAGCATCGCCGGCTGCGCCGTGAAGATAGACACCAGCACAAGCAGCACTGCACAAATCGCTCATGCCCTGATGAGCCGTCATGGCGGCAATCATTCCAGTCAGGACATCGCCCATGCCGCCGCAGGCCATGCCGGCGTTACCCGTGGAATTGATGTAGACATTTCCCGTCCTAGCCGAAACGATGAGCGTCGGCGCCCCTTTGAGGACGAGGTTAACTTTCCATTCTGAGGCAAAGTGCCGGGCTGCCGCAATGGGGTCCGCTTTGATTTCCGTCATGGATAACCCACTGAGGCGAGAAAATTCAGCTAAGTGCGGCGTCATGATGATCCGGCTGCCACGGGAAGCGATGAGGGCCTTTTCTCCAGCTAGCAAGTTGAGGGCATCGGCATCGAGGACGATTGGGCAAGCTACCGCTTCCAGGACTTTCAGGAGAAAGGCTTTCGTCCCGGCGTCGCGGCCCATGCCGGGCCCCATGGCCAGGACTGACCAATTCTTACTTTCGGCAATGATTTCATCGGCATCAGCAGCCGTAAAGTGATCGCCCGTACCGACGCCACGGACCATAATTTCTGGCTGGACACCGATGCAGTACGGCGCCGTCGCACCGGGCACGCGGAGGAAGACCTTGCCGGCTCCGCTGCGGACAGCTCCGTGAGCAGCCATGAGGGCGGCTCCGGCCATTTGGCTGCTGCCAGTGACAATGGCGATGGTACCATGGGTCCCTTTATGGCTGTCCGGGCTGCGGGGGACGACGATTTCGGCGATATCCGATTCTTGTAACAAATAGGCCGGGTCTTCTTCGAGCTGCATGAGCAGCGGACCAGGCATGCCGATGGGGTCGACTTCGACGTGGCCGGCACAGGCCCGGCCGGGATAGAGCACCAAGCCCCGCTTGAGAGCGCCAAAAGTGACGGTCATATCGGCAAAGAGCGGCCCGTCTTCATCATCGTCGCCATTGCTGACAGCGCCCGTATCGGAGTTGACACCCGTCGGCATGTCGACGGCAATGACCGTGACGGCACCGGCAGCAGCTGCGGCATTGACTTCGGCAACGATGGAAGCAATAGGCTGACGCAGGCTGCCGTGGAAGCCCGTCCCTAGCATGGCGTCGATGACGACAGAAGAAGCGAGAAGCCGTTTTTGCAGAACCTGCCAGTCAGCTTCCGACTGCGGCGCCGGCAAGAGCAAGCACGTTTCATCGTCGGCCAGCTGTTGCAGCGTATGCAAATGCTGACGTGCTTCTTGGCTATAATCTTCTTCCTGACCGAGGACATAGACATAGGTCCTGGCCCCAGCGGCCAAGATGTGGCGGGCAATGACGAAGCCGTCGCCGCCGTTATTGCCTTTGCCGCAAAACAGGACGACATCCTTGCCATCCCAGCCTTCCAGCCAAGCGCCGGCCCGTTCAGCTACGGCATGACCGGCATTTTCCATAAGGACAGCCGGTGCGATGGCATAGATGCCATGCATCGCTATCCGATCCATATTCCGCATCTGAGCGGCAGTAGTGACTTTTTGCATAGTAATTTCTCTCCTATTTTTATTGGAAGGGGCGTGTAAAAGCCCGCCATTATACCAACTACCCCAACACGGTAAAGGCGATGGCGTAATCGCCGTCATGGGCGATAGATAGGGACGGCGGCTGGCTACCCTGGCCCACGGTCTGGGCGTAGTAGCCGTGGAGTTGGTAATACGGAGCGCCTAGCGAGTCATGGCAGACTTCGACGTCCGTCCATTTTCCCTGGCGAAAGCCGGTCCCCAAGGCTTTGAACAAAGCTTCCTTAGCAGCAAAAATGCCGGCCAAGGATTCAGTCCGCCAGGCACCATCAGACCGCTGACAATAGGACAGTTCCTGTTCCGTGAAAAAGCGCCCCAGTGAACGACCGTGACGAGCAGCCATATCGGCTATACGGCTGATTTGTACGATATCAGTTCCACAATGCATCGGTTACCTTCCATTTCTCTAACGGGCTTCCCACGTGGAAGCCCCTACAAATTTACCGCGACTTCCCTCTTTCACCACAAAAAGGAGGCTGCCGCACTAGCGACAACCCCCTCTGTCTTTCATTACCACTTCTGCATTCGGATACAAACGCCCAACCCTTCCAGGATGACCCGGAAGGTCATAAAGGATACGGTCATATCGTCATGAAGGCCGTGGGCTACTTTATAGGAAATGGTGACGGTCTGGTTCTGGTAATCGTAACGGAAGCCATGCAAGTTCGTTTCAAAGGTGTACTTCGGAGCCGGGATGGCAAACTGCGGTGGCTTTTCGACTTCCAGGCCATGGGTCAGGCGTTCGAGGATGACCCGTTTAGGCAATTCGGACTGCAGCATTTCTTCTGTAAAGCTATCCAATACAGACATGTATCCCCCTTAGTCTTCGTCGAAGAAGTGCGCGTGGATAGCTTTGACGGCTTTATCGACGACATCTTCAGAAATGAGGCAGGTAATGCTGATTTCCGAAGTGGAAATGATTTCGATGTTGATGCCGTTGTCACCGAGGACGCCGAACATGCCGGCAGCGATGCCCGGATGGCCGGCCATGCCAGCACCGACGACGGAAACTTTTGCCATTTTGTCATCGATGAGGACGTCTTCGACAGGCATTTCCTTACGCAGGTTAGTCAGGACAGCCTTAGCCTGTTCGAGGTCCGTGCGGGCGATGGTAAAGGTGATATCCGTAACGCCTTCGTTGGCAATGCGGACACTTTGGACGATCATGTCGACATCGACGTGTTTTTCTGCCAATTCAGCGAAAACGCGATAAGCAAAGCCCGGTTTATTGGGAATCCCTAAAACGGTGATTTTTGCAACATTTTTATCCGAAGCGACGCCGCGGATGAGATACTGTTTGACTTCCATAGAGCAATCCTCCTGTATCATAGTTCCTTCATCTTCAGAAAAAGTCGAGCGTACGTGAATGGGGACGCCAAAGCGGCTGCCCATTTCTACGGCACGGGGCTGCATGACACCGGCGCCGAGTTTCGCCATTTCCAGCATTTCGCCGTACGTAATCTGGTCGATTTTCTTCGCATTGGGAACGACACGGGGATCGGATGTATATACGCCGTCAACGTCGGTATAGATTTCACAAACATCAGCATGGATGGCACCGGCAATGGCAACTGCCGTCGTATCGGAGCCACCGCGGCCGAGCGTCGTAATATCACCATGACCGGTGATACCCTGGAAGCCTGCGACGATGACGATATTGCCCTGGTCCAAAGCCTTCATGATGCGGCCCGGTTTCAATGCCAGGATGCGGCCTTTGTTAAAGGCGTCGCTGGTCTTTATACCGGCCTGTGCTCCCGTAAAGGAAATAGCCTTCTGGCCAGCTTCCTGGAAAGCCATAGCCATGAGGGCGATGGAGACCTGTTCGCCCGTCGTCAGGAGCATGTCCATTTCACGGCCGTAAGTCTTCGAAGTGATCTGCTTGGCTAATGCTACTAATTCGTCTGTTGTATCCCCCATTGCTGAAACAACGATGACGATTTTGTCTTCCGGCTGTTTGCCTTTCAAGACTCGTTGTACAATAGCCCGCATTTTGTCCGGCGTCGCAACGGAGCTGCCACCGAACTTCTTAACGATTAATGCCAACTTAAATCCCTCGCTTTTGTTTGTTTAAGTATTCATTATCATGGTAATTCATTCTTATGGTTTATTACCATCTGAAACCACTTATTGAAATAATATCATGGACAAGGGGAAATGTAAAGGCGCTGTCGCATAAAGACAGCGCCTTTTGAGTGCTAAGTTTGTAGTTTGTAGTGAAGTTTTTTAAATTTAAAGTCATCTTCTACTACAAACTCCGTACTATAAACTATAAAGAGAAAGGGGTCTCGCATGATGGCAGGAACCTTCGCACGACAACCCCTTTACATTCACAAGGTGATGAGTAATCAGTAAGCCGAGTTTTGTTCTGCTTGCGCAGCAGCAATCATCTATCTAGACATACCGTTGCCGGCATGTTCAAGCGACACAACCCGGAAGATCAGCGGGCCGCTTCATCCCTCCCCTATTCGGTCTTGCTCCAGATGGGGTTTACCTAGCCGATGCATTACTGCACCGCTGGTGCGCTCTTACCGCACCGTTCCACCCTTACCACTTGCGTGGCGGTACACATTTCTGTGGCACTATCCCTAAAGTCACCTTCGCCGGCCGTTAGCCGGCATCTTGCCCTACGGAGCTCGGACTTTCCTCTAATGCAAAAGCACTAGCGATTGCTTTTCATACTCATCATTCGTATAGGATAGCATATTTAGGGATGAGAGTCAAGGGCCTGACGGCCCGCAGACCGCTCGCCTCGAACTCAGCTGCCGCTACGCGGCGACAAGCTCAAATTGACGACATCGCCGCGGGAACCCCTCGGCTCGTGAAAAATAGTAGCTCGTGGTTCGTGGCTCGTAAAAACCTACCATCATACAAGAATAGGTATGGCCAAATCTCATAACGGGCTGCCCAGCCACGGCTGTCCGTTTTGGCAGCCGTCTTGCGCCTTACGCTGGTCGGCACCTGACGGGCCAAAAAGGCCGCGTGAATCTTGAGCACAGCCGGAATTTATGACAGGTAACACACGGTCGTCATACAATCATGAGTCTGTCGCGGCGGAACGCCGCATCTGAGTCCGAGCGGACGGCGATACTATTTGACAGGAAATCAACCTCTCAGTCAGCTTTGCTGACAGCTCCCCTACCAGGGCCATTGCGGACGGCCATCTGCGCTATATTCGCTTTATAGCTAACGCCCCAATGTCTGGCGGATTTTTTCTACGGCGCCTTTGATATCCTTCTGGCCTACGATAGCGGAAATCATGGCGAAGGAGCGGAAGCCTTCGTCGTAGAGGCTGCGGATGTTTTCCAGGCTGACGCCGCCGATGGTGACGACGGGCAGTTCATAGTGCAGTGCATAGGCTTTGGCTTCCGGCGTGACGACTTCGTCGGCGTCTTTTTTGGACTGCGTCGGGAACATAGGGCCGAAGCCGACGTAATCGGCGCCGTCAGCCAGGGCCTGTTTCATTTCGTCGATGGTATTGGTCGATACGCCGATGAAGACGTCCGGGCCGGCGAGTTGGCGGACAATCTGAGCCGGGGCATCGTCCTGTCCGACATGGATGCCATCGGCACCGCAGGCAATGGCCAGGTCCGTCGAATCGTTCATGATGAAAGTCACGTTGTGGTCGTGGCAGAGCTGGGCAATGGCCTTGGCTTCTTCGTACTTGGCGCGCCATTTCTTATGTTTTTCCCGGTACTGGATAATGGTGACGCCGGCAGCGATCAGTTCTTTGGCGACGTCCATATTGCTCCGGCCCAGGCAAAGCTCTTCATTGCCCATGATGGCATATACCGGATCTTCTAATAAATGTTTTACATGTTCTTCTTTAGTCATGATGGATTTTCCTTTCTATGGGAGATGTGGGGCCTGATGGCCGTGAAAAAGGCTGTGGCTCGTGGTTCGTGGCTCGTAAAATCCCGCCATTGGATAAGAATGGGCTGTGTTTAAACTTCACAGCGGCACTATTTGCCAGGAAATCAACCTCTCAGCCAGCTTTGCTGACAGCTCCCCTATCAGGGGAGCCATTGCGGACGGCCATCTGCGGCCTGCGACGCAACGGGCTGCCCGTTGGGACAGCCCCTACGCACAAGTCCGTTGGCCGTGTATTTTTTTCGGCCTGCGAACGGCGTTTATTCCATGAGTCTATCGCGGCGGAATCGCATCCGTAGGGGCCGTCCCAGGCCTTTCCAGCCCGTCAGGTACCGACCCATCGGCCTGCATTCATTTTCATCGCCTGTATGCGATTTTGTAGGGGACGGCCACAGGGCGTCCCGCCGTGAATCCTGGGCATAGCCAGAATTTATGACAGGTAGCACACGGTCGTAATACAATCATGAGTCTGTCGCGGCGGAGCCGCATCTGAGTCCGAGCGAACAGCCAATCAACCTCTCAGTCAGCTCCCCTATCAGGGGAGCCATTGCGGACGGCGCGCCGCAAGGCACCTTACATATACTGCAGCATGTCTTTACTGGTCGGGTCGGTTTCGCAGGTGATGTTCCACTGGTTTTTAGCTGCGGCTTCTTCCAGGCGCTGGCAGAGGTCGGCTACGACGGGAAATTCGGTGCCGAAGTGGCCGCCGTCGGCGACGACGATGCCTTGGCGGATGGCTTCCTGGGCGTCATGGTATTTGACGTCGCCTGTAAGGTAGAGCTGGGCGCCGGCCTCTTTGGCCAGTTTAATGAAGCCGGCTCCACCGCCTCCGAGGAGAGCGACGCGGTGAACGGTGACGTCAGGGTCGCCGGCATAGGATAAGGCATCGCGATGGAGGAGGGTCTTGATTTTCTTCAAGACGTCCCTTGCCGGTTCCGGCGTCGGCCAGGTCCCGACGCGGCCCATCATGAAGGGATGGCCGGCATTTTTCAAGGGATAAATGTCGTATGCCGGTTCTTCATAGGGATGAGCTGCCACCATGGCCTGTACGGTCTGATGGAGTTTGCTTTCGGGAACGATGGTTTCAATCCGTTCTTCTGCCACCCTTTCGACTTTGCCGATTTCACCGATAAAGGGATGCGTCCCTTCATGGGCTTTGAAACGGCCTTCGCCTTTGGCCGTGAAAGAGCAGTCGCTGTAGTTGCCGATATAACCGGCACCGGCGTCAGCCAAGGCCTGGCGGACAGCATCGCCGTGGCTTTCGGGGACGTAGACGGCAATCTTATAGAGCTTATCTTCGGCAACGGGAACGAGGCCTTGCAAATCAGTCAAGCCCAGGAGACGGGCCAGGACGTCGTTGACGCCGCCGTCGGCACTGTCCAGGTTGGTATGGGCGCTATAGACGGAAATATGATGGGCCAGGAGCTTCTGATACAGGCGGCCGCTGTACGTATCGGTACGCAGGGATTTCAAGCCGTCAAAGATGACGGGATGATGGCTGACGATCATCTGGATGCCGTGTTCGATGGCATATTCGACGGTCCCCATCATGACGTCCAGCGTGACCATGAGCTTATCGACCTTTTCATCGGGGCTTCCGATGAGCAGGCCCGGGTTATCCCACGATTCTTTGAGCGATAAGGGCGCCCATCCTTTCAAGACGTTAACGATTTCACCTACGGTAGTTGACATTTCAATTCCCTCCAGAAGCGTAATTCGCTTTCTATTTTTTCAATTCGTTCGTGCACATCTTTGCGGCTCTTTCTCAGGCCTTCCAGGATATGCCCTTTTGTCTCCATGAGAATATCGATTTTACGGCCCAGCAAGGGGTCGCGGCGCTGCCAGTTCACGGGCCCGATATCGTAGAGCCAGTCTGGCAAGGCGTCGGCCTGACCCGGTACAGCCCGCATCATTTCATAGAAGCGTCCGTCGTCGATAACCAGCCGTTCGTCTTCGATGTGCCAGCCGTGCTGGTAAAGATAGCGGCGCAAAATGCCGGCCTCGCTTTGGGGCTGGAGGACGGCAAAGTGCAGAGATTGCCAGACCTCATACGAGTTTTGCAGGATTTTGACCATCAGCGGGCCGCCCATGCCGCAGATGACGGCGCCATCGACTTCCCCTGCCTGGATGCAGGTCAGGCCATCGCCAAGGCGGCAGTCGATACGGTCGGTCAAACCGGCACCGCGGACATGAGCTACAGCCGCGGCCAGCGGGCCGGGAACGATATCGGCAGCAATGGCCGATGGGCAGTGTCCGCTTTGACAAACGGAAACGGGGATATACGCGTGGTCGGTCCCGATATCGGCAATGACGGCTCCCTGCGGAATGAGAGACACAGCCGCAGCCAGGCGGTCCGTTAATTTCATGACATACACTTCCTTTATGACAGAATCTAATTGCACCCCCTATTATAACAGACGGGACGAGAATTAAAAGGGGCTGTCGCATGTGCGACAGCCCCTTTTTGTATGCAAGGAATTAGGCGGGCCGCCCTTTGGGACGGCCCCTACGAAGCACGAGCCACGAGCCACTAACTACTAGCCACTATCCCCACTCACTTCGCCAGGGCGATGATGGTGGCTACGGCGGCTACGCCGATGGCGATGTTGGCCTTACGGTTGGCTTTATCGACTTTTTTCTGGGATTCTGATTTGTGGTCCTTTTCCCATTGTTTCCGGTCTTTTTCCCAACGTTTCCGGTTCTTTTCCCAATCGCCGTCGTGATGGCGGTAGTCGCGGTCATCGCGCTGTTCCCAGCGGTGGGAATGGCTATGCGGTTCGGCAGCCTGTGCCGTCAGGGCGGCGCCACTGAAGGTCATGAAGGTGACGACCAGAACCAGCATCATGCGTACTATATAGTTGAATTTCTTCATCGTTATCACTCTCCCTTTCAAGGTTGACTATAGTATACGCACGGGCTGTTACAATTCAGTCACAAGGCCTTTCCAGGAGCCTTACAAATCCGATGCTTTTTGGTAAATGACCCAGACGCCCTTCTGAGCGCGCCACTGCCATGTCCCTGAGACGTCCTGCAGGAAACGGGCTTCATCGCGGTCGCGGACGACGGCTAGGACTTTGCCCTGGTCCGGCAGGTCTTCGATGGCCATGAAGGGCATGACGTTCTTGGCGTTCCAGCTGATGCCGCCGGGCAGCATCCTGGCGATGTTGTCCCGTTCCGCCAGGCGGTACGCCGTATGGCCGGAATAGTATGTCAAGGATACGGGATAGCGGCCACCATAGGTGACGACCGTCGTTTCGTCATCGGCCAGGCTGCTGACGACCTGGGCGGCGCCATACGCCGAGGCCTGTCGGCACTGGGGAACGATGACGGTAAAGGTCACAGCCACATAGATGGCGATGACGATGCCGGCCAGGTTGAGGACCAAGCGGTCATATTTCTTCAAGTACGAAGCGAAACCAATGGCCAGGGGAATCATATAGGGAAAGGTATAAGTCATGTATTTCGTCGCCATGAGCTGATAAGTCACGAAAATCACAGCCGCCCAGACGATGAGGAACTGGGTCTTTATGGAAAAGGCAGGCAGGGACAGCCTTTTTTCCCGCCAGGCCGCTGCGATTTTCCGGGTCAGGCCATAGTCGCGCCAGGCCAGGGGCAGAGTGAAGACCCAGGGTATGAAGCCGACCAGGAAGATGGCGCTGTAATAATACCAGACATTGAACTGAGGATGTTCGGAAACGGTAGCCCGCAGGACGTTATGGACGCCGATGAACTGACTGACGAAGTCGCTGCCATGCATGGCGTACATCGGACCATACCAGATGAGGGTGATGGCCAGGAACAGGATCAGGCCGGAAAAGAGCTTGATGTGCAGCAGGGCCTTGAGATCCCGGCGCCATACGAGGAAAAGCAGGATGATCAGCCCGGGCTGGAAGAAGCCGATAGGCCCTTTGGTCAGGACGGCCAGGCCGGCAAAGGCGTAGGCCAGGTAATACCAGCGCGGCTTGCCTTCGCTGTAGGCGATGTAAAAGGCCATGAGGCAGGCCGAATAAAAGACGAAGAGGGTCATATCCGTAATGATGGCCTTGGAGAGGTAAAAATATTCTACCGTCGTCAGCAAGATGAGGCCGGTCAGGAATCCCGTCTTCTTATCGTAGAGGCGGGCCGTGAAGCCATAGGCCAGGAGGATGCCGGCCATACCGAATAGGGCCGGGAAAAAGCGGGCCGAGAAATTACTGATGCCGAAGAGCTTGAAGGCGGCAATGAGTTCCCAATAGAAGAAAATCGGTTTATCGTACCAGTAATCGCCGAAGATGCGCGGTGAGAAGTAGTCGCCAGAAGCGAGCATTTCCTTAGCCGTCAGAACATAGTTCGATTCGACAGGGTCCGTGACGACCAGCAGGTGGTTGGCCACAAAACAGAGGATGGCTGCCAGGACCAGGAGGATGACAGCCGGCGAAGCCATGATTTTCTGCCACAGGCGCTGCCATACCGACAGGGCCACGTCTTCCTGTTTTGCACGAAATTCATACATAATAAAAACTCCCCTTCCTATTCGTTACCGTTTTGATGGTATCAGTATAGGAAGGGAAGTTAAATAAAAGATAAACAGAGCGATAACAAAACGAGAAAGGACCGTAAAAAATTCCCTCAGGCTAACCCCGGAAGCGGTAGCCGGCGCCCCAGACCGTTTCGATGTAGCGGGGGTTGGCCGTATCCTCTTCGATTTTTTCGCGGATGCGGTTGACGTGGACCGACACGGTCGCCGTTTCCCCCAGGGCTTCGCTGCCCCAGACGCGGTCGAAGAGGGTTTCCTTGCTGAAGACGATGCCCGGATTCTTGGCAAAGAACAAGAGGAGCTCGAATTCCTTATTGGGCAGGGCCACTTCTTTCCCCTTGACGAAGACGCGGTGGCCGCTCTCATCAATTTCCAAGTCGCCGTAGCGCAGGACGTCGCGATGGACTTCACGGGACGTGAGCTGTTCATACCGGGCCAGGTGGCCTTTGACGCGGGCTACGAGCTCATTGGGACTGAAGGGCTTGACGATGTAGTCATCGGCGCCCAGGCCGAGGCCGCGAATCTTGTCGATGTCTTCCTGCCGGGCCGATACCATGAGGATCGGGATGTCCTTGGTTTCGCGGATAGTCCGGCAAATCTGGAAGCCATCGCGGCCGGGCAGCATGATGTCCAGCAGGATGAGGTCATAGGCGTCTTCCAGGGCTTTCTTTTCCCCTATCTTGCCATCGAACGCGATGTCGGCACTGAAGCCATTGGCTTCCAAGTAGTCCCTTTCCAATTCGGCAATGCCCTGGTCGTCTTCAATAATCAAGATACGTTTCATGTATGTGATTCCCCTTTCGGTAACGAAATGCAAATGGTCAATCCCTTAGGCACTGTCGCCTGGGCCCAGATTTTCCCCTTCATGGCATGGACAATCTGCTGGACCACGGCCAGGCCCAAGCCGCTTCCCTTGGCCACATTGGTCCGGGCCTTGTCGGTGCGGTAGAAACTTTCAAAGAGCTTCGGCAGTTCCTTCTCTTCGACGCCGCAGCCGTCATCGGCAAAGGAAAGGAGATATGCCCCTTCCCCTCCATCGGTCAGGGTAATGGCCAGATGGCCGACGGCCTGGTCTTTATATTTCAGGCTGTTGCCCAGGATATTTTCAATGACCCGCTGGAACTGCTGACGGTCCATAGAAATGACGGCCTTGTCCAGGGAGGACTGGAAGGTCACGTCCAGCCCTTGCTGGTGGAAATGGTCGGTCTGTTCGCCGATATAATCCTTTAAATAGGCCGCCACGTCGACGTCTTCCCAATGGAAGGGCACCTGGCCCAGGTCGAGCTTGGAAAAGAGGAAGAGCGTCCGGACCAGGCTGGCTATGTGGCGCGACGTATCGACGATCATGCCCAGGTAGTGCCGTTCTTTTTCCGGCGTATTGGCGATGCCGTCGAGGATGCCGCTGGCATAGCCTTCGATTTTCGTCAAAGGCGTCGACAAATCATGGGAGATGCCGGCCAGGAGCTCCTTGCGGTTCTTATCGTATTTATCCCGCGTATCCCGGGCAGCCCGCAGCTGGAGGCGCATCTTTTCAAAGGCCTGACAGGTGTCGCCAATTTCGTCACGCGACAAAATCGGGACGGGATGGTCCAAATCGCCCTGGCTGATGGCATCGGCCATATTGCGCAGCCTTTCGACGGGGCCGACGATCTGGCCGGCCATCCAGCGTGACAGCTTCAGGCCGACGAGGATGGTCAGCAAGATAGTCAGGACAGCCAGGACGTAAAAAGCGACCTTCAAGATGTCCTTCGACGACAAGTCGATGTACTCGTTTTCAGGATAACTCGGCACGGCACCGGCGACGGCCAAATGAATGTCCGTATGAGGCGAGACGTAGTAAAAGCGCAGGCCTTCGCCAGTCCAGTTGAAGTCGGCATGACCCTGACGGTGGCCGGCCATGACCTGCTGGCGCAGGTACACCTTGTCGATGCCATCCGTATCGTAGAGGTCTTCCTTATCGCGCCAAATGGATACATTGAGGCCCTGGTCCTCCAAATGATCGGCGGCCTGGAGGAGACGGTCCATGTTGCCATTATACTGATCGGCCCGGACACGGAGGCGGCTCAGCTCGAACTGGATGGACATGTTCTGACCGCTCTCAGGCCAGATAAAGGAAATGATACTGGCCCGGTTGATGTTGCCGAATTGCAGGGCCAAAAAGATGGCGATGCTGACGACGGCCGTAAACAGGACGGGAATGAAAATCATGATGAAGTTGGAAAAAAGGAGGCGCTTGCGCAGCGGCCAGTCCCGGAGTTGCATAGTCCTCACCTGGTTTCTCTAAATTTTCTTTTAGTATACATACTAAGGTTAAACAAAAATATAACAAAAAGCAAATTTTCTGGTGAATCTTTTGCCCTCTTTAAAAAAGTCTGTTATAATAAGGTACAAATCTAGTATAGTTTTGGATTAAATAAGGGGTGTTTATGAAATGACTCAAATCACAAAAGAAACAAAGGAAGAAATCAGCCGCCGCTTCCCGCAGTTCGTCGAAGCGACGCAGGCTTTTTACGCTAAGGAACTGCCGCCGGCCAAATATAAGGGTACGTCGGGCAAGTTCGGCTGCTATGGCGAACGGGGGGCCCATAGCACCATGCTGCGCCTGCGCTTTTCCGGCGGTGCCATCGAACCGGCACACATCGCTTTCCTGAAGGACGTCCTCGACCGCTACGATATCGACCTCGTCCACTTCACGACAGGTGAGGCCCTGCAGCTCCATCATTTGGGCGAAAAAGAAGTCCTCGCCCTCTATCAGGAATGTTTCGACCACGGCGTCTACTGCGTCGGCGCCGGCAGCGACAACCCGCGCAACATCACGGCCAGCCCGCTCCACGGTGTCGCTCTGGGCGAATACTTCGACATGACGCCGTACATCAAGGCAGCAGCCAACTTCGTCATCAACTGCATTCCCAAATTCAACTTGCCGCGTAAATATAAAATCAGCTTCTCCAGCGGCCTGGACAACGAAGGCCATGCGACCTTCAAGGACCTGGGCTTCGTCGCCCGGCCGGACCACAAATTCGACGTCTATGCCGGCGGCGGCTTCGGACTCAACGGCTCGCGCTTCGGCATCCTCATCGACGAAGGCGTCGATCCGCTGGATATTTCCTATTACATCCTGGGCTATGGCCGGGACGTCTACATGAAATACGGCGACTATGAACACCGCGGCCAGAACCGTTCGCGTTTCATCCTCACCAAGCTCGGCGACGATGCCTTCCGCCAGGCCGTCCGCGATGCCGTCGCCAAAGCCAAGGCCGAAGGCGATTACCGCCTGACCATCGAAGAAGAAACGCCGTTAGCTAAGAGCGGCGCCGATGATAGTGTCCTCGAAGACGGCCGCATTGGCAAACAGAAACAGGCCGGCCTCTATTACGTCGAATACAAGCCTTTAGGCGGCACGCCGAAACTCTCCGTCTTCCGCGAACTGCTCAAGACCCTCCAGACCATGGAAGGCGCCGAAATCCGCCTCAATGCCGACGAAACGGCTTACATCATCAACCTCACGGCAGACGAAGCCCGTAAAGTCGCTGCCCTCACGGCAGACGACACGGCAACGACGGCCTTTGAACATTCCGTCAGCTGCATCGGCGCTACGGTCTGCCAGCAGGGCCTGCGCGATTCTCACGGCACCTTTGTCAAACTGGCCCAGCTCTTCAAAGACCGCGGCATCGACAGCCACTTCCTGCCGAAATGCCACTTCTCTGGCTGTCCGTCGAACTGCACGGTCCAGCAGCTGGCTCCTTTGGGGCTGCGCGGTGCCAGCAAGAAAGTCGGCGACAAAATGGAACCGGCCTTCAACATTTACGCAGGCGGCAACTACGCCATCGGCAAGGGAGTCTTAGGAGAACAAATCGGTGTCATCACTATCGAACACTTGCCGGACTTCTTCCTGGCTCTCAACCAAACCCTCCTCGATGCCAACCAGTCCTACGACGAATGGTATCCGCAACATAAAGAAAGACTCATAGAATTAGTCAATCAGTTTGAATAGAAAAAAGGGGCTGTCGCACGAAGGTTTATTCCATCATGCGAAGCCCCTTTCTCTTTAATGTTTGAGGCGATTGCTTCAACGAGCTTTCTTCTTTATAGTATGCATGACCCAGAAATAGGAACCGCCTGTAAATAAGCAGGCCAGGACCCAGCAGATGGGGCTGGCACAGCAGATGCCGAAATAGCCCCACATAGCCGCCAGGACCAGGGCCGAAACGCTGCGGCCGCCCAATTCCAGGATGCTGCTGATGAGGGGCACGCTGGAAATGCCCATGCCCTGCAAAGCGTTGCGGTAGACGAAAATCTGGCCCAGGAAGAGATAGAACGGGACGGACATCTTCAGATAAAGGAAAGCCTGCTCCATGAGAATTTCATCGTGGTCCGTCGTGAAGACGCTGATGAGTTCCCGGCCATAGCTATACATGGCCAGGGCGGCGACCAGGCAGAATGCCAGGGACACGAGGGAACACTGACGAACCCCCTTCCAGATGCGTCCATACTGGCTGGCACCGTAGTTCTGTGCGGAATAGACAGCCATGGCGATGCCGAAGGAAATCATAGGCTGCAAGGCCAGTTGCTCGATTTTCGTCGCCGATACGAAGCCGGCAATCGTTTCTGAGCCAAAGGTATTGCAAACCGACTGCAAGACCAGGATGCCCATGGAAATGATGAGGAACTGGATGGCCATAGGCAAGCCCAAGCGCAGATGCTGCCAGGCAAAGGGCCAGTCGAAAGCCCAATCGGCCCGGGTCAGGCGCAGCATCGGAAAGCGGCGGCTCATGAAGCACAGGCAGAGCGCGGCCGACACGGCCTGGGCGATGACCAAGGCCACAGCCGAACCGGGAACGCCCCAGCCAAAGGCGACGATGAATAACAAGGCCAGGGCGATATTCAAGAGGGACGACACGATGAGGAAATAGAGCGGCGTCCGGCTGTCGCCAAGAGCCCGGCAGATACAGGACAGGAGATTGTAACTCATCATAGCTACCAAGCCGAGGACGACGATGAGCATATAATGGTAGGCATCATCGTATAAAACATCAGATATATTCATGAGCTTCATGATGAGCGGCATAGCCAGACCGACACAAGCTGTCAGCATCAACGTAATGACCAGGGCCAGTATGGCCGACGTCGCGACAGACCGGCGCACGCCGTCCATGTCTTCAGCGCCGAAACGCTGACCTGTGATGACCGAAAAGCCGGAAGACAACCCGATAGTCAGACCGAAGACGGCCATGAAGACGGGAGCTACGGCGCCGACAGCGGCCAAGGCATTGACGCCGATAGTGCGGCCGACGATGATGATATCGGCGATATTATAGAATTGCTGGAAAACATTGCCAATCAAAAGAGGCACAGTAAAAGCTAAGATGAGGCGGATAGGATTGCCTGAAGTCATACTGCGAACCATGGAATCGTCCTTTCTTCAACAACGTGGAGTGAAATATTCTTATTATATCATGATTGGGAACAAAAACAAGTTCTAATCATTTTTTAATCAAGGCTCCTGATTTTTTAATGTCCCTCTCATATTCCCAGGATACAATAGGCGTAACACACATCTTGTTTTAAACGTTTTTTCGGAGGTGTTGCCTATGTATCGTAGACCGTTCTTCTCCATGCCTACATGGCAGGAGCCATTCTCCACGGTTCCCCGGTACCAGCTCATCACCTTTTGCACGTATCAAAAGGAAGAAACACTGGGGAAAATCCTGCACTATCAGGGACAGCATATTTGGAAACCGACTAGCTGGGGCATGGCGGCGACGCGGGCCCTCAAGGCCATGCAGCGGAACAATCAGATTGCCATCATCAAAGAGTTCACGATCATGCCCAATCACATCCACTTATTCATCTTTTACAAAAAATTCCATCCCCGCCTGCCGGAATGGTTCATCGAAAAGGCCAAGGAATTCCTGCTCTATTATATCGAACCGCCCTGCGACCGGCCTGTCCCCGTCTGGGAGGAACCCGTCGAGACACAGATGGTCTACACGGACACGGCCCAGTATGCCGTCGCTGAAAGCTTAAAAGAATACGCCCACCATTGGAAATACGACCCACTGCATAAACGGTGAGAGGAAAAAAGAGGCTGTCGCATGTGCGACAACCTCTTTTTTACGTTGATCGTGGGTCGTTCATCGTTTGTCGTAGGGAATTAAAAATATCAATTTCTCGCAATGAACGACGAACTACGAGCCACGAACCACTAATAGCTCCGGTGTCTTCATCTGGCGTTCACTGCACTGGTTGACGTAGTTATAGAGCAGGGCTTCCAGGAATTTCAAGTCAGCCATGCGCAGGTTCACGACGTCCTTCGTTCCCCAAGGATAGCGGACCAAGGTCTTCCAGGTCTGGCACACAGACGGTGTCAAGGCCAATTCTTTCATGTTGTCCGGCGCTTCATCGTCAATGTAATAGACGGGTTGTTGGCAATAGCCCTGCCCCTGATAGAAAATACGGGCCGTGTCGATGTCCGGCAAGAAGCCCGTCAAGGCCATGAGCTGCCAGCCGGCGATGATAGTGACGATGCGAATGTCCTTGAGTTCGATAGCCCGGCCATAGAGGCGGACCAAGTTGTACAAGACTTCATCAGCTCCACCACCGGCCATGAAAAGGACCATTTCGACGAAGATCTGCGAATAGATATAACCGTCCCAAGTCAGCTCGCGAAGGCGCTGATTGCTGCGGCAGTCGTATTCCGTCAGCGTGTAGACGCTATCTTTTTCAAAGACGTCAAAGGTCATCTCAGCCAAGGGCGTCAAAGCGCCGTATCCCATCTTCCCTTGAGTGCTGCGGCGGGCCAGGACATGGAGGATGCCTGCCTGCCGGGTCAGGACCGTGACGACGAGCTGTTTGGCACTGGTCTTGCGAACTGTCAGGATGATGCCCTCATAGGACCGCGACGGCTTACGGCCATAATAGCCGCTACGATTCATGAGGCGTATCTTCTTCTGCCCCGCTGTCTTCCCCATCAGCAGCCGTTTTCGGCAAAGGGATGGCCTTCAAGCGGACGATGCGGAAGCGCTGCATTTCCAGGACTGTAAAACAGTAGTCCCCGATAGTGACTTCGTCGTGGACTTTCGGCGTATGGCCCAAAGCATTGAAAACGTAACCGCCAATGGTATCCGTATCGACATCGTCTTCGACGGGGATATGCAGCAGCTCTTCGACGTCGTCGAGGAGGACTGTCCCTGCAAATTCATAGGCGCCGTCGGGCAAAGGCTGGATTTCTTCTTTTTCCTGGGTATGTTCGTTCTGGATCGTGCCGACCAGTTCTTCCAGGATATCTTCCAGGCCGATAAGGCCGACGGTGCTGCCGTATTCATCGACGACCATGGCCAGGTAGGTCCGGCGCATGCGCATGAGCTGCAGGAGCTTCGATGCCGGCATGATTTCCGGGACCATGAGGATCGGCCGCTTGATGAGGTTCAAGTTGCTGCGCTTGTGGATATAGAGGTCCATAATATCCTTAATGTGGACCAGCCCCAGGACATGGTCCTTATCGTCTTCACAGAGTGGGTAACGCGTATGCCGCGACTGGCGGATGGTCTGCAAATGCTGGTTCATCGTATCTTCCGTATAGAGGCAGACGATGTCCTGGCGGGGCACCATGATTTCCTTGGCCAGGCGGTCAGCGAAATCGAAGACGTTGCCAATGAGTTCGCTTTCGACCTGGTCGATTTTCCCCTCCTTATGGCTGGCCGTGACCAACATCCGGATTTCGTCTTCCGAATGGGCCATATCAATTTCATTGGTCACATCGAGATTACGGTCCGCTAAGATAGCCCGGCCCAGCCCATTTCCGAAGAGGATAAAGGGCATAAAGGGCCGGCTCCAGGGCTGAATGAAACGGCGCAAGGCCTTGAGACTCATTTCCGGGCGCTGGAGGCCGATGGATTTAGGAATGAGTTCGCCAAAGACCCAGAGGATGAAGCAGAGGACGATGCCCGCACAGATTTCAATGAGCCAAATGAGCCAGACATGGCCGATATAAGGGGTCAACAGGCCGTAGAGACCATAGAGACCGCAGAAGCCGGCCGCTCCGGCGACGAGGCCGGACAAGGCCATGCCGAGCTGAGCGGTTCCCAAAAAGACGATGGGCTTGTCGTAAAGGGACAAGAGCGGTTTCAGCGACGTATCCCCGTCGCGGACGAGTTCTTCCAGATATTCCCGGCGCAACTGGGCAAAGGCGAATTTGCCAGTGACGCAGATGGCGCTGATGGCCAGGCAGATGAGGAAAATGAGCAGACATTGGACAATCGATTGTACTTCCATCGTACTGCCCCCTTACTCGTTCTTATAACCCAATTCGCTGAGAGCGCCCGACTTATTGCGCCAGTCCCGCTTGACTTTGACCCAGATGTCGAGATAGACCGAAGAACCGAGGAGATTTTCGATTTCCTGGCGGGCCAAATTGCCTACTTCTTTGAGGACCGTGCCGTTCTTACCGATGACGATGCGCTTCTGCGAATCCCGTTCGACATAGACAGTGACTCGGATATAGACCTTGTTGTGGCCGCGATCCTTCATTTCTTCGACATAGACGGCGATGGCATGAGGCACTTCGTCGCGGGTACAACGGAAGAGCTTTTCCCGGACGATTTCTGCTACCAGAAGCCGTTCCGGCTGGTCCGTAATCATGTCGTCTGGGAAATACTTCGGCCCTTCCGGCAGTATCTTGCGCAGTTCATCGACGACAGCATCGACATTGTCCCCGTTCAGCGCCGAAATGGGAATGACCTGGGCGAAAGGATAGAGTTCGGCATATTCCGTGATTTTGTGCAGTATCTCTTCTTTCGTCATGAGATCGACTTTATTGATGATCAAAAAGACCGGGACGCCGACGTCTTTCAGCTTATCCAAGACGAAGAGGTCGCCAGGACCTTTTTTTTCATTCCCCGAGATGAGGAACAAGACGGCGTCGATGTCGCGCAGGGACTGATAGGCCGCTTCATCCATGAATTCCCCTAACTTATGTTTCGGTTTGTGAATGCCCGGCGTATCGAGGAAGACAATCTGACATTCGTCGTCTGTATGGATGCAGAGGATGCGGTTGCGCGTCGTCTGCGCCTTATCCGAAACAATCGATACTTTATGTTTGATGATGCGGTTGATGAGCGTCGACTTGCCGACATTCGGGCGGCCGACGACGGCGACGAAACCCGATTTAAATGATTCCATAGATATCGTAATTCCTCCCTTATAGTTCTTCGCCTTCGCGGACATAGCCCAGGCGCTGTAAAATAAATTCTTCTTCTTTACGCATTTCTGCTTTATCGTCCGGTTCCATGTGGTCATAGCCCAGGATATGCAGCATGCCGTGAATGGTCAGGTAAGCCAGTTCCCGTTCAAAGGAATGGCCGTATTCGTCGGCCTGTTCCTGGACTTTTTCCAGGGAAATAATGATATCCCCTAAAAGAGCCGTATCGGGGCCGTCATAGCCGTCTTCTTCCCCTTCATTGAGGGCAAAGGACAAGACGTCTGTCGGCCGGTCGATGTTGCGGTACTGTTTATTCAAGGTATGGATATAGTCGTTATGGCACAAGAGGATGCTGATTTCCGCCTTCGGTCCCAGGCCATAGACCAAGGCCGCTTCTTCACAGACGCGGTCGATGACTTTTTCATATTCATCGTGCTGGAACGAAGGATCTTCATAATTGATGTTGATATTCATGGCAATTCCCCCAATCTAATGATCGTGATGATAATAAGTTTCGTAGGCCCTGATGATGCGGCCTACCATATCGTGACGGACGACGTCTTCATCGCTGAAGTAAACCATGCCGACGCCGCGGACGTCTTTGAGTATCTTTTCGGCTTCTGTCAGTCCCGACATGCGCCGGTCGACGAGGTCGATTTGGGTCGCATCGCCGTTGACGACGACCCGCGAATGATTGCCCATACGGGTAAGGAACATCTTCATCTGCTCCCTTGTCGTGTTCTGGGCTTCATCGAGGATGATGAACGATTCTTCCAGCGTCCGACCGCGCATGTAAGCGAGCGGCGCCACTTCGATGATGTTGCGGTCGATCATCTTCTGGAACTGGTCATAGCCGAACATATCCGCTAAGGCGTCGTACAACGGGCGCAGGTACGGGTCGATCTTTTCCTGCAAGTCGCCAGGCAGGAAGCCCAGTTTTTCCCCAGCTTCGACAGCTGGCCGGGTGAGGATGATCCGTTCGACGTCGCGATTCTTGAGGTAAAAAGCCGCCAAGGCTACGGCCAAGTAGGTCTTGCCCGTCCCGGCCGGTCCGATGCCGAAGGTGACCAGGTTCTTGCGGATAGAATCGACATAGCGTTTCTGGCCCAAGGTCTTAGGCTTGATGAGCCGGCCCCTGGTAGAGATGCCGACCGTATCTTCATAGAGATGGTGCAGGGCCTCTGACTGGCCCTCCTTGATAAGTTTGGCCGAATAGCGGACGTGCTGCGTCGTCAGATACGTATTTTCCCGGAACAAGTAGCGCAGGATGCGGAAGACTTCCGTCACATAGGCCACATCGGCTTCACTGCCGACAATCATGGCTGTATCGCCGCGGACGGCAATGCGGCAGTCCGGGAATTCGCGTTGCATCGTCTTGAGAAATTCGTCTTTCATGCCCAGGACGGCCCGGGCTTCACGCAAATCGGAAAATTGCAGTTTCTTTTCTACCAAAGTGAGATGCTCCTTTATGTCATGAATTTGCGGACGGCCTTGCCATGCAGGTAGTCACAGCAGGCTCCCTGCCGGGTGTCGCGTTTCTCTAGTTCTTCATCGATCATATCGCGAATGCGCCACCAGCCCATGCCCCAGTTGGCAAAGTCCGTCGCTTCCTTCGGCGCCCGGCCGATAAGGCGCTGGAAGACCGTATCGGGCCGGCTGTATTCAAGGAAAGCCACGACACGGCGAACGTACTCTTCACAGGTCCAGAGCTTGATTTTTCCCTGGGCATACCATTCGGCCATAGCCGTATGCTTGATGATGTATAAGGCGTGAAGCTTGACTTCGTCGGACCCGACGGCGGCGATGATCTTAGCCGTCTCGATAGTATCTTCCATCGTGTCCCATGGCAGGTCGAGGATGACGTGCGTACAGGTCCGAAAAGGGTAATCCCGGAGCATGATCATGGCATCGATGTATTCCGCGACAGTATGACCGCGGTTGATTTTGGCCAAGGTCTTATAGTTTACGGTCTGCAAGCCCAGTTCGACGAGGATATCGACGCCGTACCTTTCTTTAACATCGGCCAGGATATCCAGATAGGTCCTATTGAGGCAGTCCGGCCGGGTCGCTACGGCCAAGGCGACGATATCGGGCTGGCAAGCGGCGACGAGGTAATCCCGGAAACGGTCTGGCGGCAAATAGGTATTGGTAAAGTTCTGGAAATAGGCGATGAACTTATTGGCCTTGTATTTCGGCTTGATGTGGGCCATGTTCTGCTCGATCTGCTGACCGATGGTCACCGTCGCCGGCAAGTTTTCGTAACCGGCACCGATGGAGCCGCAGAAGGCGCAGCCCCGGACGCCTAAGGTTCCATCTCGGTTGGGACAGGTATCGGGGATACTGATAGGCAGTTTGTAGACTTTTTCGCCATATGTTTCTTTTAAATACGTCGAGTAGACGCGGTAACGTTCATTCACAATGGTTCTCCTTTAACCGGGATGAGACACCAATCGGCCCGGTCTTTCTTTTTTTCAGCCAGCACATAGGCAGTTCCTGACGGAACGGGCCCGTAACGGCGCAGTTCCTCCTTCAAGGCCGGACTCGCCGACCAAATGCGATAGCGCATTTTGATGTCGCGCCAGTTGGTAAAGTGATAGTCTTTGGCATATTGCCGAAGCCAGGTTTCGTCGCGGAATATGGCGTCAGTCTGGCTGCGCTGTGCTTCGCACCAACCGAGGAAATCGGGATGGAGGCGGAAGCGGAAAAAGGTCAGCATATCCAGGGCCAGCAGTTCTTTGGCCAGATGCTGCTGGTCTACCGTCAGGGGTAGGACCTCTTCAATGCAGTAGCAGAGGAAATGACACAAAGACTCATCGGACAGGGCCTTTTGGTCATTATGCAGGACGAGCCACTCATCTGTCAAGGTCTCATAGAGTTTCATATAATTCGGTGCATAGTGACGGCCGAGCCAGTTGAAGAGATATTGGAATTTCCCGGAATTATAAGTCCGCTCGAAGACGTCTTCCAAGACCTTCAAATAAGCGACTTTTTCATAAGGCAGCCACGTCGTCGCCAAGACTTCATACGGCCCTTGCGGGTCATAACGGTAATCGTCGGGGTAGTCGCGGCGGATGCCGGACCCTTTGAGGAGCTTCAAGAAACCAATCTGCAATTTATGGGGATGAAGGGCATAGATATCGTTGAAGGACTGGCGCAGATGGCCATAGTCTTCATAAGGCAAGCCGACGATGAGGTCTAAATGGAGGTGCATCGTTCCCAAGGCGACGAGGCGTTCCATAATATGCGTAATGCGCGGCCAGTCATTATGGCGGTGGATAGCCTGGAGCGTCGGCTCATACGTCGTCTGGATGCCCATTTCCAGCTGTATCCGCCCTTTCGGGGCCTGGGACAGGAGGTCGATGTCGTCATCCGTGAGAACACCGGGTTCGATTTCCAAGTGGAAATTGATAGGTTGATCGACGCGAATCATATATTCGATAAGCGGCCGGTGATGAGCTGGGCTGCAGTTAAACGTACGGTCGACGAACTTGACCTGATGAACGCCGGCATCGACGAAAGCCTGCAGTTCCTTCAGGACCAGTGGGACCGAGCGGAAGCGGACGCGGTCGTTCATACCGGACAGGCAATACTGGCAGTGAAAAGGACAGCCCCGAGAGCTTTCATAATACATGATGCGGTGGTCCAGTTCGCGAAAATCCTGATGCTCGTAAGGAAAAGGCAAGCTGTCCAGGTCTTCCACTTCCTGGAAGGTCTCATCGCCCTGGATGACGCCGCCGACGCGGCCGAGGACACCGGGAACTTCGGTCCCATCGCGGCCGGCCGCCAGAGATTTTAAGAAAGCCGGTACCATCTCTTCCCCTTCGCCTTGGAGGACGTAATCAATATTCCCGTAGTCTTCCAGTATCTGCCGGGCCGTATAGGATACTTCCGGGCCGCCGACAAAGACCTTGGTCTGGGGAAAAACTTGTTTCACCAGGTCGATGAGATGACAGGTCATTTCGATATTCCAGATGTAGCAGGAAAAGCCGATGGCATCGGCCTCGAACGAGGCGATGTGGCGCAGGATATCATAGCTGTTCTGATTGATCGTATATTCGGCTACGGACACAGCGACGCCCTGGTGGTCACACGCCGTCGACAGACAGCGCAGAGCCAGGGATGATTGGATGAATTTAGAGTTCAAGATGGTAAGCAGTGTTTTCATGAAAGCCCTTCTTTTGATGGTTATATGTATATATAAGTATACCGCAAGGACGGCGTTCTGTCATGTCTTTTCCGTCCCTGGCCGGAGACAGCCTTTTCGCCTGCCCCTTTTTATGATAAGATGAGATAGTATATAGATTTTCCCCTATGAAAAGGAGGCTTTTCCTTGTTTAAAATAGCACTTGCCCAGACAAACGTCCATCCTGGCAATCCACGGCAGAATACGGCTGTCATGAAAGAATACATTGCCAAGGCCAAAGCCGCCGGTTGCGACTTGATTGTCTTCCCGGAACTCGCCATCCCGGGCTATCTCATCGGAGATATTTGGGATCAGCCAGACTATATCGACGACTGCGTCCGCTTCGGCGAAGAAATCAAGGCCTTGTCAGATGACATAGCCATCATCTTTGGCAACGTCGCCAAAGAAACGGACCGGGTCAATCTCGACGGCCGGACGCGGAAGTACAACGCCATGTTCATCGCTTACAACGGCCGTTGGATCTCGCCAGCCCGCTCGCCGTATCCCTTCTACATCAAGACGCTCCTGCCTAACTACCGGGAATTCAGCGACATCCGCTACTTCACGTCCCTCATCGAAGTCGCCCAGGAACGCCATGCCTTCCCGGAAGATTTTCTGTCGCCCGTCCAGATTCCCTTCGACGACGGCCGGAAATTCCGCATGGGCCCCCTCATCTGTGAAGACAGCTGGGATGAAAATTATCCCTTCAAGCCCATGAGCTATTTAGAAAAAATGTACGAAATCGACATGTTCATCAACATTTCCAACTCGCCCTTCACCCTAGGCAAGACCCAGCGCCGGCACCGCCTCTTTGGCCAGGCCATCGACAAGGTCCATTGCCCGGCCATCTACGTCAACTGCACGGGTATCCAGAACAATGGCAAGAACATCTACACGTTCGATGGTGCCAGCAGCACGTACCAGAAAGACGGCTCGCAGCACGTCGAATGTACACCTTTTACAGAAGAAATGGTCATCGTCGACTTTGATGAAAAGGCGCAGCGCTTCGTCTCGCCATCGCATTTGCAGCCAGAAAAGTCTCCTATTGAAGACATCTACGCCAGTCTCCATTACGGCCTGAAATCCTTCATGGATGCCATCGGTGTCCATAAAGTCGTCCTCGGCGTTTCTGGCGGCATCGACTCGGCCGTCAATGCCGCCCTCTATGCCACGGTATTGCCGCCGGAAAATATCCTACTTGTCAACATGCCCAGCTGCTACAATTCGGACATGACCAAAAGCCTGGCTAAAGAACTGGCTGACAACATCGGCTGCCTGTACACGGTCGTCCCCGTCCAGGACAGCTTGGAATTGACGCGGCACCAGTTCGAAGGAGCCGGACTCAGCCAGAAAGGTCAGGACAAAGGCCATTTAGAACTGACAAGCTTTATTGAAGAAAACATCCAGGCCCGCGACCGGTCGAGCCGCATCCTGGCCGCAGCCGCTGCCGCGTTCGGCGGCGTCTTTACGTGCAACGCCAACAAGGCCGAACTGTCCGTCGGCTATGCCACCCTCTACGGAGACAGTGCCGGCTACTTGGCTGCCACGGCAGATCTGTGGAAGCACCAGGTCTACGACTTGGCCCGCTATCTCAATGACCAGGTCTTCCACCGCGAAGTCGTCCCACAAGGCAGCATCGACATCGTTCCCAGCGCCGAACTGTCGGACAAACAGGATATCACCAAAGGCCAAGGCGACCCAATTATCTATCCCTATCACGACTACCTCTTCGCCGCCTTCGTCGAACGCTGGCAGCGGGCGACACCGGAAACCATCCTCGAATGGTACATCAACGGCACGCTGGAAAAGAACATCGGCTGCAGCATCGACGTCCATCAGCTCTTTCCGACGGCGAAAGCCTTCATTGACGACCTGGAACGGTGGTGGCGCCTCATCGCCGGCTTCGCCGTCGCCAAGCGAATCCAGAGTCCCCCTATCCTCTCCATCAGCCGCCGCCCCTTCGGCAACGACCTGCGCGAAGCTCAACTGGCACCGTATTACACGACGCGCTACTTAGAAATGAAAGAACGATTGCTGGCTAGGGATTAGTGGTTCGTGGTCTGTAGTTCGCGAACGACCTATGACCCACGTAAAAAGGCGCTGTCTTCATGAGACAGCGCCTTTTTATATTACATGTCTTTCAGTCTTCCCACTTGTTGTTTAGGACGGATTCGTTTGTGTCCGAATTTTTCTACGATGATGAACATCATCGGGATGAGGAAGACGCCGAAA
>ENA-UOJH01000150-UOJH01000150.1-human-gut-metagenome-genome-assembly--contig:-C148-NODE-150-length-71544-cov-38.087958_pt1 | contig 71544 bp, 58 predicted proteins | sample MGYA00242345_ERZ723892 | MGnify/ENA metagenome assembly ERZ723892 | reverse complement strand
GGCAGCTCCCCCGATGGGGAGCCAAGAACGTTCTTCCGCTTAACTTAATAGCATTGCCCTAGAGTGGAAGGCTGCGATACGAGAATACCATCTTCTAAAACGGCGAAGCCGCCACCTGAACCTTGAACCCTGAACCTTGAACCAAATGAAAGCAAAGTAAAAAGGAGCTGTGAAGAAATGAGGATTCATTTCTTCACAGCTCCTTTTCTTAATCATCTGTCGGTCACGCTTTCAGCGTGCCGACGATCTCATTGACGTCTTTGACGCCATTCTTATCACACCATGCATCGAGTTCACGGACGATGCGTGCCATGGCGGTCGGGTCAGCGAGGTTTGCCGTGCCGACCTGGACGGTCTTCGCACCCGCCATCATGAATTCGACGACGTCCTCGCCGGTCATGACGCCGCCCAGTCCGCAAACGGGGATATTGACGGCTTTCGCGACCTGCCAGACCATACGAAGAGCCACAGGCTTGATCGCCGGACCGGAGAGGCCGCCGGTGACGTTGCCAAGGATCGGGGTCCTTGTACGGGTATCGATAGCGATGCCAAGGAGGGTATTGATGAGAGAGATCGCATCTGCGCCTGCCGCTTCGACAGCTTTGGCGATGGTGACTACGTCAGTCACATTCGGAGAGAGCTTCACGATGACAGGAAGATCTGTCGCATCCTTCACAGCTTTGGTGACAGCCGCCGCCTGCTGAGGGTCCGTTCCGAAGGCTGCACCGCCGACCTTGACATTCGGGCAGGAAATATTGACTTCGAGCGCCGAGATGCCGGGGACGGAGAGGAGCTTCGCGCATTCGGCGTATTCTTCGACGGATTTTCCGACCATGTTCGCGATGTAGGGGCAGCCGAGTTTCTTCACTTCCGGAAGGTAGTGCTCGAGGAAGTACGGCGCGCCCGGATTTTCCAGACCGATGCAGTTCAGCATGCCGGAGGTGGTTTCTGCGATGCGGGTACCGTTATTGCCAGTCCATGGCGTCGGTGCAAGACCCTTGCCGGAAATGGCACCGATCTCCTTCATATCGATGAACTTGGCAATCTCAAGGCCGAAGCCGACGGTGCCGGAGGCACCGATCAACGGACTTGCCATCGGGATGCCAAGGAAATTCACAGCTAAAGAGCTCATAATACGACCTCCTCTGCTTTGAATACGGGGCCATCCACGCAGACTTTGTAGTGACCTTTGCCATCGGCTCTGTCACATACGCAGCCGAGGCAGGTGCCGATACCGCAGCCCATGCGGCGCTCCATGGAGACTTCGCAGGGGACGTTTGCTTCTTTCGCCATCTGCGCAGTGATACGCATCATGATGCCGGGTCCGCAGACGCAGGCTTCATCAACATTTCCATTCTTAAAGAGCTCGGGGAGGACGGAGACAGAGAATCCTTTGATCCCATAGGAGCCATCATCGGTGGTGACGATGAGCTCTTTCAGAGTCTTGGGGAAAAGGTCTTTCCAGAAGACTTCTTCTTTGTTGCGTCCTCCGATGACGACGGTCATCTGACCCGGCTTTGCTTTCCTTGCCATGAAGAGGATGGGCGCGATGCCGACGCCGCCGCCGATACCGACGATATGATTTTTATCCATATCGAAGGCGGTGCCCAGCGGCCCTAAGCAGTCGACCACATCTCCTGCTTTCAGGTGGGACATGGCTTCGGTACCTTTGCCGACGATGCGGTAAATGATTTCAAGGATGCCCTTCCCCGGTTCTGTGCCGGCGATAGAGATCGGGCGGCGCAGGATGCAGGTGGGATCATTCACCTTCACATGGATGAACTGACCGGGCTTTGCGTCTTTTGCGATGAGCGGAAGCTCGAGGCGCATGCGCCAGATCGAGGGGCCGACCAGCTCATGGGTGAGGATGCGGCCTTTTTCTACATAGCCTGCCATATCAATTCTCCTTCACATAGTCCTGAATGGCTTCGACATGCGGTTCGCTCGAAGAAGCTGCCATGACGCGCAGGACTTCCTTCGCGGTATCGAGGGAGGTGATGCAGGGGATCGCAAGCTCGACAGCGATGCGGCGCAGGTCATAGCCTTCCTGCTCGATCTGGCTGCCATAGGAAATGGTATTCACGAGCATGTCGACACGGCCGGACTTCAGGTACTTCTCACAGTTTTCGCCCTTTTCATGGATCTTCTTGATGATCTCGACCGGAATGCCGAGTTTTTCGAAATAAGCGCCGGTGCCGGAGGTGCAGATGAGGTGGTAGCCCAGCTCTACGAAGCCTTTGGCAAGTTCGGCAGTTTCCGGCTTATCTCTGTCGGAGACGGTGATGAGGACATTGCCGCCTGCCGGTACGGTGAGATGAGCGGCTACGACAGCCTTGTAGAGGGCTTCCTGATAGGTGTGGCCGATGCCCATGACTTCACCGGTGGACTTCATTTCCGGTCCCAGCTTGATCTCTACGAGGCCGAGCTTCGAGAAGGAGAAGACCGGTGCTTTGATCGCGACATAGCCTTTATCCGGGACAAGTCCGAACGGAAGGCCGGTATCCTTGAGGCTTTCGCCGAGCGCGATGCGGGTCGCGTATTCGACCATATTGATGCCAGTGATCTTGCTCATGAATGGTACAGTACGGCTGGCTCTCGGATTGACTTCGATGACATAGACTTTATCTTTGACCACGATAAACTGGATATTCACAAGGCCCTTGACGTTCATGGCTTTGGCGATCTCTCTGGTGTAATCGGTCAGTGTCTCGATGATCTCCTGCGAGAGGTGCTGCGGCGGGTAGACCGCGATGGAGTCCCCGGAGTGGACGCCGGAGCGTTCGATCTGTTCCATGATGCCCGGGATGCAGACGTCATTGCCATCGGAAATGGCATCGACTTCGACTTCACGGCCGACCATGTACTGATCGATGAGGACAGGATGTTCATGGGATGCGACGACGGCTTCTTTCAGGTACTGGCGAAGTTCTGCCTGATCGTAAACGATCTGCATCGCGCGGCCGCCAAGGACGTAGCTCGGGCGTACGATGAGCGGGTATTCCAGCTCTTCCGTCTTTGCCATCGCTTCTTCGACGGACTCGACGAGGCAGCCCTTCGGGCGCGCGATACCGAGCTGACCCATCAGGGTGTCGAAGCGTTCGCGGTCTTCGGCCATATCAATGGATTCATTCGAGGAGCCGATGATGCGGATGCCGCGCTTGGCCATCGGGGTCGCCAGGTTGATAGCAGTCTGTCCCCCGAACTGGCAGATGACGCCTTCCGGTTTTTCTTTGTCGATGATTTCAAGGACGTCCTGCTCGGTCAGTGGTTCGAAGTAGAGAGAGTCGGAGGTATCGAAGTCGGTGGAAACGGTTTCCGGGTTGTTGTTGATGACGATGGATTTCTTCCCCGCTTTGCGCAGTGCCCAGGAGGCATGGACGGAGCAGTAGTCGAATTCAATGCCCTGACCGATGCGGATCGGACCGGAGCCGAAGACGACGACAGAGCCCTTGCCCTGCGGCTTCACTTCGTCTTCTGCGCCGTAGGTGGAGTAGTAGTACGGGGTGTGCGCTTCAAATTCTGCCGCACAGGTATCGACCATCTTGAAGTCCGGATGGAAATCCAGTTTCTTCTTGAAGCTTTCGACGTCTTTCGGGGTGACTTCAGCGAAGTGTGCAATGGCTTCATCCGGCATCTGGATACGTTTCGCCGCTTTCAGGGTCTCTTCGGTGAGACCTTCCTTCATGAGGCGGCGTTCCATCTTGATGATGTTCTGGATCTTGTAGATAAAGAAGAGGTCGATCTTGGTGATGCGGTTAATCTCTTCCGGTTCGATGCCGCGGCGCAGGGCTTCGGCAAGGACGAAGATCCTTTCGTTATCGATGCGGGAGAGCAGGCAGCGGATATCATAGAGGGACTGTCCGTCGAGCTTCTTCAGGTGCAGGTAGCCTTCCCCGACTTCCAGCGAGCGGAGGGCTTTCAGGAGCGAGCCTTCGAGCGTGCGGTCGAGTGCCATGACTTCGCCGGTCGCTTTCATCTGGGTGCCGATGGCACGATCTGCGAGGGTGAATTTTTCGAATGGCCAGCGCGGGAATTTGCATACGACATAGTCGATGGATGGTTCGAAGCAGGCTTTCGTATTGCCGGTGATGGCATTGGTGATCTCATCGAGGTGCAGGCCGAGGGCGATCTTCGCTGCGACTTTCGCGATCGGGTAGCCGGTGGCTTTCGATGCGAGCGCGGAGGAACGGCTGACACGCGGATTGACTTCGATGACGTAGTACTGGTTCGTCTTGGTATCAAGACCGTACTGGACATTGCAGCCACCTTCGATCTTGAGATAGCGGATGATATCAAGAGATGCGGTACGGAGCATCTGGTACTGGCCATCGGTCAGCGTCTGTGTCGGAGCGACGACGATGGAGTCGCCGGTATGGACACCGACCGGGTCGATATTTTCCATGGCGCAGACGATAATGCAGTTGTCCGCACTGTCGCGCATGACTTCGAATTCGACTTCTTTCCAGCCGGCGATGCTGCGTTCTACGAGGATCTGATTGATCGGGGAGAGCTTGATGCCACGGTTCGCGATCTCTTCCATTTCGTAGCGATCATGTGCGATACCGCCGCCGGTGCCGCCTAAGGTGTATGCCGGACGGATGATGACCGGATAGCCGATCTTATCCGCAAAGGCGATGGCAGGTTCCAGTTCTTCGAAAATTTCAGATTCCGGGACCGGCTGATGGATCTCTTCCATCGCAGCCTTGAAGAGTTCACGGTCTTCCGCATGCTTGATCGCATGGAGAGAAGAGCCCAGGAGCTTCACGCCGTACTGGTCGAGGACACCGGCATCCGAAAGCTGGACAGCCATGTTGAGGCCGACCTGCCCGCCCAGTGTCGCGAGCAGTGCGTCCGGGCGTTCCTTTTTGATGACTTCTGTCACGAATGGCAGAGTGATCGGTTCGATATAGACACGGTCAGCGATATCCACGTCTGTCATGATGGTGGACGGATTGCTGTTCACCAGGACGACTTCGACGCCCTCTTCACGAAGGGAGCGGCAGGCCTGGGTACCGGCATAGTCAAATTCCGCAGCCTGTCCGATGACGATCGGGCCGCTGCCGATGACGAGGACTTTCTTCACGTCTTTATTGATCATTTTTTGAATTCCTCCATGGCCTTGGTAAATTCGGTGAAGAGATAGAAATTATCCTTCGGTCCCGGGGAGGCTTCCGGATGGTACTGGACAGCCTGGATCGGAAGGGTCTTGTGACGGATGCCTTCGATGGTGCCGTCATTGACACTTCTGTGGGTGACTTCGATGCATTCCGGAAGGTCGTCATCGGAGATCGCATAACCATGGTTCTGGCTGGTGATATAGACGCGGCCGGTGCGAAGATCCTTGACCGGATGGTTCGCTCCGCGGTGGCCGAAGGGCAGCTTGAAGGTGTGACCACCGAGTGCTGTCGCGAGCATCTGGATACCAAGGCAGATGCCGAAGATCGGTTTCTTTCCGATGAGCTTCTTGACGGTCTCTACGACGAATGGCACATCCTGCGGGTCCCCCGGTCCAGGAGAGAGGAAGATGCCGTCCGGATTTCCTGCCAGCAGCTCTTCCGCAGACGTATGCGCCGGGAAGACATGGACGGTGCAGTCATTGGCCGCAAGCGAGACGAGGATATTCTTTTTCAGGCCGCAGTCGAGAAGGGAGACCTGATATTTCCCATCACCATAGGTATAGGGATAGTCAGTCGTCACGCGCTCTACCTGATCTCTGTGGAGCGGCTTTGCGAGTTCTTCGGCGATGAATGCATCGCTTCTGTCTGCCGAAACGATGATCGCTTTCATGACGCCCTGGGTACGGACCATGCGTGTCACGGCACGGGTATCGACATTGTAAAGGCAGGGTACATGGTATCTTTCGATGAAATCGGTGATCTTTTCTTTGCATTCCCAGTTCGACGGATGCTCTGCGATCTGGTCAAGGACGAAGCCTGCTGCTGCCGGCTTTCTATTCTGCATGAAAAGATCATTCGCGCCATAGTTACCGATGAGCGGGTAGGTCAGGGTGAGGATCTGCCCTTCATAGGACGGATCTGTGAAACATTCCTGATAGCCTGTCATGCCGGTATTGAAGACCAGTTCCCCCAGCCCTTCGACAGAGCCTAAGAGGTCGCCTTCGAAACGGGCACCGTTTTCCAAAATCAAGAGGCCTTTCATTTGAGCACCTTTCCTTCTTTCATGACAATCTCTCCATCCACGATGGTCATGACCGCTTTGCCTTTCAGCGTCAGCCCTTCATAAGGAGTGAAGAGGGATTTCGTATAGAGATCCTGTCCGTGGACAGTCCATTCTTTATCCGGATCGATCAGCGTAATATCTGCTGGAGCGCCTTCTGTCAGGACGCCGCCTTCGATGCCGAGGAGCTTTGCCGGGTTCACACTCATCAGCTCGACGATCTTGTCGATGGTGAAGCCCTCCTGATGGTAGAGCACCGTCAGCGTCGAGGCAAGAGAGGTCTCAAGACCTGCGATGCCGTTCGGCGCACAGTTGAAGGGGACATCCTTTTCTTCATTGCAGTGCGGAGCATGGTCCGTCATGATGGCATCGATGGTGCCATCCTTCAGCCCTTCGATCAGCGCTTTTCTGTCTTCGTCCGTGCGCAGCGGCGGCGCCATTTTGAAAGCCGCTTCATAGTGCTTCAGCCATTCGTCGGTGAAATAGAGGTGCTGCGCGGTGACTTCTGTCGAGCAGTTCACACCCTTCGCCTTGGCCTGGCGGATAAGATCGACGGCCTTGCCGCTCGATACATGCGCGATGTGGATATGACAGCCGGTCAGCTCCGAAAGGAGCAGGTCGCGAGCGACTGCGATATTTTCCCCTGTCGCCGGACGTCCGGTGACGCCCATCGCATAGGAGACCTTGCCTTCATTCATGAAGCCGTGTCCGCACATCGTCATATCTTCCGCATGGTCGATGACCATCTTGCCGAGCTGATCCGCATACTCCATGGCGCGGCGCATGAAATTGGCGCTCTCTACATAGTGTCCGTCATCCGAGAAAGCGACAGCGCCATCCGCTGCCATATCCCCCATCTCCGAGAGCTGCTTGCCTTCAAGATCCTTGGAGATCGAGCCGATCACGGAAACCTTCACGACACCAGCCTCAGCTATGCGGTGCTTCACATCACGCAAAACCGCCGCATTGTCGATGACAGGCTTCGTATTCGCCATAGTAGCGACACGGGTCACGCCGCCGGCAGCCGCTGCCTGTGTGCCTGTATAAATATCTTCCTTGGCTTCCTGTCCCGGTTCACGCAGATGGACATGCATATCGATGAGACCCGGTGTGACGAAAAGTCCCTTCGCATCGATTTCTTCTACCTCTTTGCCAGCCACGCTGACATTCTGGCCGATTTCCTTGATCTTTCCATCTTCCACCAGGATATTTGTCACTTCATGCTGGTGCTTGGCCGGGTTTACGATGGTACCATTCTTAATTAAGAGCATCAATGTCTTTCCCCTCCGTCAGTGTCAAATATTCCAAAGCCATACGTACAGCTACGCCATTTCTGACTTCTTCCTGAATCCAGGATGCTTCATCGTAGGCTACATCATAACCGATTTCAATACCTCTGTTCATCGGGCCCGGATGGATCACTGCCACATCCGGCTTGCAAAGTGCAAGGCGCTTCTGATTGATCCCGAAAAGGCGTGCATATTCGCGGGTCGTCGGGATGAATCCGCCAGCCGCTCTTTCGAGCTGGATACGGAGGATATTGATCGCATCCGCATCTTTCAAAGCCGTCTCCAGATCATCATCCACGATGCAGCCCATCGCTTCCAGTTCCTTCGGGACCAGTGTACGCGGTCCCACCAGATGCACTTCGGCTCCCAGCTTTGTGAAACCTATGATATCGCTTCTTGCGACACGGGAATGCAGCACGTCACCGATGATGACATACTTCATCCCTTTGATCTTCTTTCCTGCTTCCTTCATGGTGAAAAGCTCCAGAAGCGCCTGGCTCGGATGCGCATGGGCGCCATCGCCTGCATTCAGCACGACCGGCACCTTCACCTTAGGGCTCATGACCTTGGACGCAAAAAGAGCAGCCCCTTCAGAAGAATCACGAATGACCACTGCATCCACTCCCATCGCGGAAACGGTCAGCAATGTGTCTCGCATACTTTCACCCTTCGTCATCGAGCTGCCACTCTTTGTAATGTTGATCACGTCGGCTCCCAAATACTTACCGGCAAGCTCGAAAGAACTACGAGTTCTGGTAGATGCTTCGGAAAACACTGTTACGATAGATTTGCCTTTCAGGAAATCTTTTTTCTTATTGTCAGATAACACAATTTTTTTCATCTGTGCTGCTACTTCTAAGATCCGCTCAATCTCTTCGGCTGTGAAATCAGCTAGCCCAAGAACACTGCGGCCTTGTAGTGAAATCGTGCTCATGCCGGCCTCCTTGAATCAACGCATAGAATGGGATTCTATGATAAATAGTTATCCCTATAATCATAAAGGGTAATTCACACTTTTTCAATAGCATAAGGGTATTAAATTTTTATTATGAAAAGAGCTTGGGTTTAAGAAAGCACTGACTTGATCGCTCCTCCCAATCAGCGTTTCCCTAAGCACATATCGTAAAGTTTGAAAGCAGGGATGAGTGACTGGTGACTGGTGGCTAGGGATTAGGCTGGCGATACGAGAAAACCGCTAGGAAAACACTGATTAAATCGTTATCGGATTTCATCCTTGGATTTTTATACAGAGCGAGGAGACAGGGGGCGCGAATAGCGAGCTATTTAAGGAGGATGTCGACGACACTATGTATAAAAATCCATATGAAATCTGATTCTGTGATTTAATCAGCGTTCCCCTAGTTCAAAATCTCCGCGGCGCTTCCATATTTTTATGCGCCGCACCACCCCCGCTGAACCCGCTGAACCCTCTGAACCTGTAGAACCCGCTCCCCCTCTTTCGCACGCCATCAAGGGACGGCACGCCCCAAGGACTTTCCCTTACCTCTCACTCGCTCCCACCGCCGCCAGAATCACTTTAACGAAAGAGGGCGGGATGAACTCCTTTCCCAGATGGTCGGCGAGCGAGCGCCCGATGATGACGCCTTTATTCCCATAAAGCCATGCAAAATAATAAAACTCGAGTGCCTTCTCATCTCTAGGATTGATATTCGACAATTTCCTTGGCGGATAGTAGCCCTTTGGGATGGCGAGCTTTGCGCCTGCCTTTTTGACAAGCGCTGAACTCACAAGATTTCCCCCCTCCGTGATATCAGCGATGACCGCATCTAAAAGACGTCGGCCATTCCGGGAAAGGCATGCCTTCACGACATCCATTTCATAGCAGATATAGTCCGTATAGAAGACACCCGCACTCTTTTTGTGTTCCCCCATCACATCGCGATCATAGAGCGAGACGACAGGCACATGGAAACGTCGGATGAGGGAAGCGATCTTTGAGATCGAGCTTTCACCCCTTGCATTGATGAGGCAGATGCCATAGTGGTCGAAGCGGATCCCCAGCGTCTTTGCAAATCCAGCAAAGGAACCATACTCAGTCTCACCCTCGACAAGAACCGCCGCCCTCGCATAGAGCGCTTCCTTTACCTCTGGAAAATGCATGATGAGGTGCTTCTCGATTTCCCTGTCAAAATGAAATGAGGCACCGCAGGCGGCCTGTACCAGTTTCTTCTCATCCCAATAGAGGCGGATGATCTGCCGGTAATCATTCACCAGCGCATCTGTCGAATGCGTCACGACAAAGAGCTGCCCCGAAAGCCCATCGACACCCAGAAGCGTCTGCACGAGCTTTAAAAAAAACGGCTCCTCATTCGACAGGATCATGTGACAGAAAGAAAGCATCGCCCGCTGCAGGTAAGGGTGGAGATGGAGCTCCGGCTCATCTACACTGACGAGCAGCGATAAAAAGCGCCGCCCCTTCGCATCCGTCGTCACCATGTGCTCGAAGGAAATGGCGCGGCTTGCCTTTTTCTTCATCATCTGCATCAGCAGGACAAGCGCCGTCCGCGCCATCAGACAAGCCGTACGCTGGTACGAAGAGCCATCTCCCCTTTCCCCAAACAGCGTCTCAAGCAGTGAAAGCGCCGCCTGCGATGGATACTCCTTCGGCAGGGAAATCCCGATCCCCTTCTCTCTAAACATCGTCTCCACCTCAGAAATAACCGCCGGTGACTCCGTGAAATAATGCTGCAAAAGAGAAAGCAGCTCTCCCATCGATGCATGAGCCATCACCCTGCGCGGCATCTCACACAGGGAAAAATCAATATAAAAAAGGCATCGCAAGTACTCCAAGGGCAGCTGCCGCCCGCTCGCCTGATCAAAGAGACGTGGCACCACTTCCTGCACCGCCTGCACCAGATAGAGCTCTGCGGTCTCCCCTCCCGCCTCTTCGGCAAGCGCCAGCCGTATCTCGATGGGATGGTCTGCATCAAGGAAATCGCCTTCACGGAATCCATACCCATGGCTGATCCATTTCAAGAGGCAAAGGAAATTGCTCTTACCGATATTGTTATCCCCCACCATATAGTTCACCTGTCTGTCAAATTGAAAGACGACATGGCGGAAGGTGCGGTAGTTATCAATGGTCATGGATGAAATATGCATGATCTCCTCCTCAGAAATGCGTTCATGTGCATGCTCTTACCTATATTATATGCATCCTGCCAGCAGACTGCAAAAAACAAAATACGCCGCGAAAAGATGCACCAACTTGAACGGCTTAAAACAGGCATGAAGAAGATGGATCAAGTACCTTATAAAGCCGTATTCTTCAATCCAATCTGTGTTTCACCGATTTTCTCACGCAAAAACGGGCAGCAAAGCTTCTCTACTTTGCTACCCGTTCATCAAAACGAATCAGGCATGTACTGCTGCCTCGTGAATCTTTACAGGATCTTCATGAGGCTTTCGTGCATGGCTTACTTGCTCTTTTTGCTTCTGAAATACTGCATAGCGAAGACGCCGCCCAGTACGGCAATGCCGATGATGTCGGTCAGGATGGTCGGATCGATGAGGCAGAGACCGCCCGCCAGAAGGAGAAGCCGCTCCAGGATATTCGCCTTGCAATAGAGCTGCCCGATCATGGCACCCGAGACGCCGACCATACCGATAAGTGCTGTAATGGTGGTTTCCATGACGGAGAAGAGTGTCGCATTGATGCCCAGGATTTCAGGGGAAAGGACAAAGACATATGGGATAATGAAGGCCGCAATGCCGAGCTTCGACGCATTGACACCCGTCTTCAAGGGATCACCACCGGAGATCGCGGAACCTGCGAAAGCAGCCAGCGCAACTGGCGGGGTGATATCGGCAATGATGCCGAAGTAGAAAACAAACATATGCGCCGCCAAGATCGGTACACCGAGGGAGATCAGAGCCGGGGCAGCGATGGTCGAAGTGATGACGTAATTCGCCGTGGTCGGTACGCCCATACCGAGGATCAGCGAGGTGATCATGGTGCAGAAGAGAAGCAGGATGAAGTTGCCTGCGGCGATATCAACAAGAGCCGAAGCCAGTTTCAGACCGACACCTGTCTTGGTGACGATACCGATGATCATACCGGCGGAAGAGCATGCGATCAGGACGCCGAGCGCACCGCGCGCACCTTTGATGAGACCGTCAATGATATCAGAGATGCTCATGCGGGTATTCGCACGAAGCATGGCAGAAGCGATGGAAATGAAGATACCGGCAAGCGCCGCTTTCATCGGGGTGTAGCCGGAAGCCAAAAGACCGATGATAGCGATCAGCGGAATGGCCAGATGCCCTTCCTCTTTCAGGATCTTGCCCCATGGCGGGAGCTCGCTTCTCGGTGTGCCCTGCAGGTTATTCTTTTTCGCTTCGAAATGAACGCCAAGGAACACACCAATGAAGTAGAGAATGGCAGGAACGATGGCAGCCTTGACGACTTCCATATAGGGGATACCGACGAATTCCGCCATCAGGAAAGCTGCTGCGCCCATGATCGGCGGCATCAGCTGGCCACCGGTAGAAGCGGCTGCTTCTACGGCACCGGCGAAATTCTTGTGATAGCCCAGTTTCTTCATCATCGGGATGGTGAAGGAGCCGGAGCCTACGACGTTCGCTACCGAGGAACCGGAGATCGTACCCTGCAGAGCCGAGGAAATGACAGCGACCTTAGCTGGTCCGCCGGATGCCCAGCCAGCGATGGCATTGGCGATATCGATGAAGAATTTCCCAAGACCTGTCTTTTCCAGATACGCACCAAAAAGGATGAAGAGGAAAATGAAGGTGGAGGAAACGCCCATCGGGATGCCAAAGACGCCCTCTGTCGTGAAGAAGAGGTGTCCGACCATCTGCTTGATGGTGAGCCCGCGATGTGCGAGCGGCCCGGGGAGGTACGGTCCGAAGAACCCATACGCAAGGAAGCAGCAGACAACAATGACGATCGGAAGACCTACGATACGGCGAGCCGCTTCGATGATCATCACGATGCCAAGCACCCCGATCACGGTATCCGTCGGAGTGACGGTACCGGCGCGCAGGATGAGCTGCTGGTAGTTCACAAGAATGTAAATGGGAGGGATCATCGCAAGGACGGCAAGTGCCACGTCGATCGGATGGAAGCGCCCCTCCTTGACCCAGGCTTTCTTCGTCGGGCAGAGAAGATAGACGAGGCAGATCCCGAAGGACAAGTGGACGCAACGCTGGATCATCGCATCCAGTGCGCCGAAAAACCCGGTATAGATCTGGAAGAGTGAGAAGCAAATACAGATGACTGCGATGACTTTGGCACAGATGCCTTTGTATTCCGCTGTATTTGACTCTTTATCCAGCTCTTTTAGCTTCTTCTGCAGCTCCTTAGACATTTCTCCATTTTCAGAAACGCCTTCAGCCTGCACGTTCTTTTTCTCTAAATCAGCCAATTGTATCAACTCCTAATTTCTTTTTTCTTATACAGCACCTGGTACAGCGGTGCTACATACAGATGAAGTTCCTTTCCCAAAGGCATAAGGCTTGCGAGGTCATACTCCGTATCTCCGACATAGACCTTTTCTTCATTCGTCACGCCGTTACGGATCGACAGCTCCGGATAGGGACGGTTCATGTTATCCAGAATAAACCAGCCGTCTTCTTCGCGGAAATCGCCATCTTCTTTGGAGAAAGGAAGTCCTACCCCCATGGATTGGTATTTGGTAGACTTCAGTACGAGCCCCGTCGCCATGTCATTGACTTCAAGGTACTCGTGAATCATCGTCTTCTGGACCGAGTGCCTGTACACCAGTGTCACCGGTGTACCCGGACGCACCCGCTGCCTGATGATGAATCCGTCTGCTGTCTGTCCGAAAAGATAGTCCTGCCGAACAAACCAGCCTCCCACGGTCACTATCACACAGACGATCATCCCGAAAACGATAAGTATAGTTTCTAATTTCCCATTTTTCTTTTTCTTCATGAAATGAAAGTGAGAACGGACTCCTTAGATGAGCCCGTTCTCCCTCCTTCCTATAAGGGAAAGCGCTGATCAGATCAGTGTTTCGATATGGATTGAACTTGAATACGTCACATGCCTGCCATGTCAGAGGCTGCGCGGCTGCTATACGGAAGGTGCATCGCTCCCCCCGTTCAATGTACAAAACCCGCTGAGCCTTAGAGACTTCTGCATGATGCCGGATGACCGCTATCTTATTTCGCTTTCAGATACTTTTCAGCGCCGGCATTCATCTTGATGGACATGCCTTCCAGAGCAGTATCCTTGGTGATGTACTTGCCGACAGCATGAGCCGCTTTCATACGGTCAAGGTGTTCGTAGATGGCTTTGACGATCTGTTCGCCGAGATCATCAGAGAGTTTATCGGTGGTAACGATGACGCATTTCACGGCTACGGTGCTGACATCTTCTTCCTGTCCAGGATAGGTACCCTTCGGTACGGTGATCTCGGTGAAGTATGGATACTGCTTCTTCAGCTTATCCACATGTTCTGCATCGATATTGACCAGTGCTGCGGATTTATTGGCAGCCAGATCCTGGATCGCTGCGGTCGGGAAGCCTGCGACGACGACACCGACATCGACATTGCCATCCTTCAGTGCATCAGCAGCTTCGCCGAAGGAGAGATACTGTACATCGATATCATCATAGGTCAGACCATATGCACCGAGGATCTGACGAGCATTGGCTTCTGCGCCGGAGCCGGAAGCACCGACAGCGACCTTTTTGCCCTTGAGGTCAGCGATGGATTTGATGCCTTTGTCAGCGGTGGTGACGAACTGGACAGTTTCCGGATAGAGAGCAGCGATACCGCGGATGTTTTCTACCTTGTTGTCCTTGAACATTTCCTTGCCGTTGGCTGCATAGTAAGCGATATCATTCTGGATGAAAGCGATGTCGACGGAGCCGTCTTTCAGCATATTGACATTGGCTACAGATGCACCGGTAGACTGTGCGGATGCATTCATGCCTTTGATATTCTGGTTCAGCAGTTCAGCAAGCGCACCGCCCAGTGGGTAATAGGTACCAGCCGTACCACCAGTAGCGATGTTCAGAAACTGTTTTCCGCCGCCTGCAGAAGAACCGGAATCGCCGCAGCCTGCAATCAGAGCTGCACCTGCGACACAAAGAGCACCTGCCATGATCATTTTCTTCATTGCTTTTTTCATAATAGTCGACCTCCTACGTCTCCCCCAAGTGGAAAGCATGTCCTCCATGAGATGAATTCCACTCTTATGCTTTCCTAAAAAACAGGATGCCTTCCGAGACTCCATCCGCAAGATGAAATAATATTCAAAAAAATGCAAATACCTTGAACTCTCAAAAGCACTCCCGCACCGAAGCAAAGTACAAAAAAAGCAGCAGACAAAGAGAAAACTCTCCTGTCATGCTGCAGCTTCTTTGCTCCAAGTGTTATTAAGTTGGTATTATCATACTACTTTTCAAAGTCTTTGTAAAGTAGGCTTGGCTGAATTCCTTTATTATTCTGATATTTTCCGCTGTCATATCGGTCTGCCTCCCCCAAAACGGTATGGAAATAGATCTGGCAGATCTCTACCCCCGCATAGATGCGGATCGGCTGTACACAGAACATTTCCAGCGTCCAGTACCCTGAGAAGCCTACATCTCCAAAGCCTGCCGTTACATGGATGAAAAGACCCAGACGCCCGATGGATGAGCGTCCCTCGAGCATCGGTACGAAGCATCTCGTTTTTGTATATTCATGCGTCCGTCCCAGGTAGAGCTTATTCGGCTGCAGCACATAGCCTTCCTCGGGGATATGGAGCAGCGTGCCTTCATTTCTCTTCTTCATATCGAGCTCATAGTTATCATACACCATCAGCTCATCAGATAGAGTCAGGTTGTAGCTGTTCGGATTCACCCTCTTCGGATCAAAGGGATCGATGATGATTTCTTCCCCCATATGTCGCACAATTTCTTTGCCGGATAAAATCATTTCAGTTTTCTTCCTTCCTCTGTAAAAATTTTTCGATGCGTAAGCATCCGCCTGCGGCTGAAAGGTGCCTTCGCCTTCTCTCCCGCGACAAGACCATAGAGCTTCCTTTCCCTTTCGGAGATCCGAGGAGACACCAGAAGCTCGCCCGCATCGGAAAAAGAGATGAGATGCGCGGAGAAAAGTGCCGCATGGGTCGGACAAAGCATGAGCCCCTTTTGTGACTCGCCGTGCGTCCCATAAGGGACCGCATGGAGAAGAGAGATTCGATCTGCCCCGCACACGATGCAGCAGGGGTGCGCCCCCATCGATTTTCTTTTGAAATCCGCATTTTTTGAAAACCGCTTTCGGATCTCATCGACCGTATGCGAAGACGAGTGGGAAAAGAGGCTCCCCTCGCATCCATAGGCTGTCTCATCGCTCTCAAGCAACTGTCGAATATCATCCAGATGCCAGATATCCGCATCCATGATCTCTCGGTACGCTCTTACGGCCTCAGGCTTCAGCACCCAGAAATAGGTACCGTTATCGTCCTCACTCCCATCGAAAACATACTCCCATGGCGAGCGGCGGACACGAGAGGCGGGCGTTTCGGAAAGACGAAATTCTCCTGTCTCTTCCTCTCTAGGCGTCTCGTCCTTCTTCTCGCTCGCATGATAGGTCAAAAGACCTCCCGACTCATACATCTCACGGATCTTATTCCCCGCCCAGCCGACACCTGCATTCAGTGCCCGATACTCCAGATGGAGCGCCTTCGCAATATTCTTTGCGTTATCCATATAGTCTTCGGAGTGATAGAGCCGCGAGAAGATCTGCATCATCAGCGCACTCATGACCGTCTTGTCTGCCATAAGCGAGAGCCATCCCTCTGTCGTGATCTCGTCCCACCGCTTCAGCCCTTTCCGTCTGGCCATCTCGTCGCCTCCCTGCTCTCACGCTATTGTCGTCACAAAATTATTTTTCATTATAGCATCTTTACTCATGAAAATGTAGATATACCGGCATAAAATAGGGACTGTCGGACAGGATTAACCCACGGGTCGCCCTTTGCTTGTTTGCGAAAGAGGGAGCGCGGGGTCTATGGGGAAGGCGGGTTCTACCGATTCAACGGGGGTGCGGCGCATAATAATTGAAAGCGCCGCAGAGTTTTGATAGCGCTTCGCGCCATCGTCATCCCGAGCGTAGCCGAGGGATCTCTATGGCACTACGGTCAGTATCACATAGGCACTGATACGGAAACGACGCCTTGGTGCTACGTATTTCTGCGTTCACACATACATCGTTTCCCGGTCTGCAAGAAAGATTTCTCGCTTGCGCTCGAAATGACGATACGAGAGTCTGACGTCTCTTAGTCTCCTAGCCACCAGTCACCAGCCACTCATCCCTGTTTTCAAGCGCGAGGAGGCCCGGATCAGTTGCAAATGCTTCTCAAAACTCATGCCAGACTTGCTCACATCTGCTATAATAGGTAGGAGTGTAATTTATAAAATATAGAGAAACGCTGAGGCAATGAGCAAGGGAAACACTGATTCAATCGTTGTCTGATTTCATTCTTGGATTTTTATACAGAGCAAGGAATCATCTGACGCGAATAGCGAGCTATTTAAGGAGGATGATGACGAAGCTATGTATAAAAATCCATATGAAATCCGGCTCTGCGATTGAATCAGCGTTTCCCCAGATGCAGATTCGTCTCTGCATCTGTCAATCCCTCACAAAAGGTGAATACTATGGATAATTTTATCGGAAAACATCTGCTAGTCGATTGCTATGGCTGTGTGCAGGAAGAGATCACTTCTTCCAAGGAGCTGATCTCTGTCATGAATCAGGCGGCCAAGAATCTGGGTATCGAAGTCGAAGACACCTTCTTCCATGAAGACGAGGAAGAGATCACACTCGCTGCTTATGGAAAGAAAGCCCATGTTTGCATCCACGCCTATCCGCAGCTCGGCTATGCCGCTGTAGACATCTACAGCTTTGACTGCGACATCCTCCCCGCCCGTGCGATGGCCGTCCTTCGCAGTGCTTTGGAGCCGGAGAAGATCCGTGCCACCTCAGTCAAGAGAGGGAATATTGATCCAGACATGAAGCCGAATATCCGCTCCCGCTCGACAGCGATGCACAAATTCAAAAACACAGGACATCACATGACCCAGGCCGGTAAGAAGGTCGCCAATTTCATGGTGCATAGAAACGAGAAAAGAGACACGCTGGGACCGGAGTAAGATCTTGGGAAAAGGCGTTTCCCTCAGTGAGATGCCTTTTCAAGCGAAACGAGGGGAGCCAAGATGATCTGCCGCGCCCTACTCCCTGATCCCAAATCCCTAATCACTAGTCACCAGTCACTAGTCACTAGTCACTTTCAAAAGCAAAAAAGCTGAACCCACGGGTTCAGCTTTTTGATTGCACTGCTTTCTATCAAGCGCGCAGGGTGATATCCGCTTCGCCAAGCTTCTTGACGATTTTTTCGATCCACTGATCGACTTCTTTATCGGTCAGTGTGCGGTCATCCGCGCGGAAGTACAGATTGTAGGCCATACTCTTATAGCCTTCCTGCACCTGCTCGCCCTGATAGAGATCGAAGAGACGGAGCGTTTCCAGATGTCTGCCTGCTGCCTTCTCAATGATGGCTTCGACTTCTTTGTTTGTGTATTTCGAAGGAACAAGCATAGAGAGGTCTCGCTCAGAAGCCGGGAACTTCGGGATCTTCTTGTAGTCGATGGTGGCATCGATATAGGGAAGGAGCTCCGGTACATGGATCAGGAAGCCATAGACATCCTTCTTGATGCCCCACTGGTCAAGAACCGCCGGATGCAGTTCGCCGAAGGAAGCAATGATCTTCCCATCTTTGACAAAGTCAGCGGAAATCCCCGGATGGAATACCGGATAGCTGGAACGCTCAATATCATAGCCGCGGACACCGATAGCAGAGAGCAGATTTTCCATGATGGCTTTCACATCAAAGAAGTCGTAGGTCCTCGTGCTGTTCGGGTAGCCGGCTTCTTCCGGGCACCCGCAGAGAAGTCCGGAAACGAGGTCGTATTCATTCGGGAGCTCGGTCAGCGGCAGGGCTTTCGGATGATACACATGGCCATATTCGAAAATGGCGACCTGATCGTTTTTCTGAGACAGATTGTAAGAAAGCGTATGCATGAGGCCCGGGAAAAGGCTGGTACGCATATCCGGGTATTCTTCGGAAATCGGGTTCAGGATCGGAATGGCTTCGTAAACCGCATCCCCTTCCGGGAAATTCAGCTTCTTGAGATCGTTCTTATCCATGAAGCTGTAGTTTTCGACCTGCGAAAGACCATTGGCAATGAGAGCATCTGCCATACGGAAGAGTGCATCCTGCTCCTTGGACATAGCACCCTTGGCAATGGCGCTCCATGGGGTGGTGATCGGAATATTCGAGTAGCCGTACACGCGGGCCACTTCTTCGGCAAGGTCTGGCATGCCTTCCAGATCGAGACGGAATTCCGGGACGGTGACTTTGAGCGCGCCATCCTGTTCTTCGACATGGAAATACAGGTGGGCCAGGATATCAATCATTTCCTCTTTTGGCATATGGATACCTATGTAGTCATTGATGGCCTTCACGGACGTTTCGATGACCTGCGGCTCTGCCTTGACAGGATATTCATCAAGCATGCCCGGTGCAGCACTGGCAGCCCCCTGTTCCACCAGGAGCTGGCAGATGCGGTTGATCGCCATTTCACTTCTTGCCGGATTGATGCCCTTTTCGTAGCGGCCGGACGCTTCGGAGCGCAGGCCCAGACGGCGGGACGTTCTTCTGATGGAAGCACTGTCGAATACGGCAGCTTCCAGAAGGACCGACTTGGTTTTCTCCGTGACTTCGGAGTCAAAGCCGCCCATGACGCCTGCGATGCAGGCAGCTGTATCGCTGCCGTCTGCGATGACAAGGTCAGCCACATTCAGCGCTCTCTCCTGCCCATCCAGTGTCTTGATGGTCTCGCCTTCTTTGGCAAAGCGGCAGGTCAGAGAATGGCCGGCCACCTTGTCATAGTCATAGGTATGAAGCGGCTGACCGATTTCCAGCATGACATAGTTCGCTGCATCGACGACATTATTGATCGGACGGATCCCATTGCTGCGCAGACGGTTTTCGATCCATTCCGGAGAACGGCCGATGGTCACATTTTCAAGGAGACGTCCGCAGAAGCGTTTGCAGAAGGCAGGCTCTGCGATATGGACTTCCGCGCGGCCCTCGATGGATTTACCGGTCTCTTTGACGGAGATCTCCGGCAGGTTCACTTTTCTCTTGAAGATCGCACCGACTTCCAGCGCCATACCGATCATGCTGAAGCAGTCGGCACGGTTTGCGGTGAGTTCCATTTCATAAATCACATCATCCAGATCAAAAAGGGTGTGGAAATCAACGCCGATCGGGGTATCCGCCGGAAGGATCAGGATGCCTTCTTTATTGAGTGCCGGGAAGAGATTATCATCAAGTCCGAGCTCTCCCAGAGAACACATCATGCCATTCGACACGACACCGCGAAGTTTTCCCGCCTTGATCTTCGTATCGCCGCGAGCAAGTCCCCCCGGAGCCTTTGCATCGTGTTTAGCCGGTACATGCGCTCCATCAAGTGCGACCGGGACGATCTGCCCGACTTCGACATTGGACGCACCTGTCACGATCTGGATCGGTGCGCCCTTGGCGCAGTCCAGCTGACAAACGACCAGATGATCAGCATCCGGATGTTTTTCAATGGAAAGAATCTTGCCGGTCACGACACCCTGGATGCCTTTTCCCGGATAAATCACATGCTCGACCGGAATGCCGTCAACAGTCAGCGTTTCCGCCATTTCTTCCGGATCAAGGCCCTTGATATCGACCAAAGTGCCAAGCCATTTTAAAGATACGTTCATCTATGTAATCCCCCTCTGATTAGAACTGTTTCAGGAATCTGACATCATTTTCATAGAAATTTCTGAGATCGTCGATCCCGTAAAGAAGCATGGCGATACGTTCGATACCCATGCCGAAAGCGAAGCCACTGACCTTTTCCGGGTCATATCCATTGAGCTTCAGCACCATCGGATGAACCATGCCGCAGCCAAGGATCTCCAGCCAGTCCGGATCACCGCCTTCATCATGCGTACGGGCTGCGAAGGAAATGTCGACTTCCGCAGACGGTTCCGTGAATGGGAAGTAGCTTGCGCGGAAACGGATCTTCGTATCAGAGCCGAAAAGATCCTTCAGGAAGATTTCCAGTGTACCTTTCAGATCAGCGAATTTGATGCCCTTATCGACGACGAGCCCTTCGACCTGATGGAAGACAGGGGAATGGGTCGCATCATTATCCCAGCGGAAGACTTTGCCAGGTGCGATCATACGGATCGGGGAATTGGGCTCATGCTTGCGAAGCGTTCTCGCCTGGACAGGGGAAGTGTGCGTGCGCAGCAGGATCTCCGGCGTGATATAGAAAGAGTCCTGCATATCACGGGCGGGATGATCCTTAGGCAGGTTCAGACATTCGAAGTTGTAGTAGTCCTGCTCGATCTCCGGTCCTTCTTCGACCGAGTAGCCCATGCGCATGAAAGACTTCATGATCTCACGGAGCGCCTTATCCAGCGGATGGATATGCCCTTCCTTCTGGTGACGAGCCGGCAGCGTGATATCGACCGTCTCACTCTGGATGCGCTCCTCGAGGCGCTTTGCCTTGAGCTCAGCCGCTTTCGCTGCGATGACCGCCTCTACATCCGTGCGGACCGTATTTGCCAAAGCCCCGATGACCGGACGTTCTGCCGCAGAGAGATCCTTCATGGAGCGGAGGATCGCCGTCAGCTTGCCCTTCTTTCCCAAGAAGAAAACTTTGGCATCCTGCAGCGCCTTCTCATCGCCTGCCGCATGGACCTTCTCCTCCGCCTGCACCTTCAGTTCGTTCAGGTCTTTTTCCATGTTGGCTTTCAATGCGTCCAACTTACTTTCCATTGACTTTACCTCCTCTATGATATGCCGGGTCTATCCGGCTGCGAGTACGGGAAAATAAAATAAAAAAAGACCACGCCCCGAAAGGGGCGAAGTCATATCCGCGGTACCACCCTAATTTGTACTCGAAAGCCATAACGCAGCTCCTGCGTCCGACCTACTCCGTTCAGCCGGAAGCTCAGAAGTGAAATAAGTCTCCCCCATCCGCCCGCTTCCCACCTGCCGCAGGCTCTCTATAGGATGTCACAAAGACTCTGTCTTCCTCATCACTCTAATGTATAGGATTATTGTAGCGATAAACGAAAGAAATGTCAAATCATTTGCCATGAAAACTTAAAGCTCGAAAGCAGGGATGAGTGGCTAGTGACTAGTGACTAGTGACTGGTGACTGGTAGCTAGGGATTAGGGATTAGTAGCTAGGGACTGAAATGCCTCTTTCGGGCATCGCCATTTACAAAATCGGCGCAAAGCGCCGCCACCTTCATTTCTGATTCCTAATTCCTAATTCGGGGAAAACTTTCAAACGTAATCATAGAGTGCTACCCTTCCTTACATAGCATAAAAATCCCGCCTGTAAAAAGCGGGATCTCAAAAACTATCGGGCAAGAAAATCATCCAGTGCCGCGAGCGCACGCTCTGCGAGCTTCTGGTTCTTTTCCTTTTTCGGCACTCTCTTTTCAAGCGGCGGGATGAGGCCGAAATTCACATTCATCGGCTGGAAATTCTTTCCCTCAAAATGGGAAATATAGTGACAGAGCGCACCGATCGCCGTTTCTCTCGGAAATGCCTTCGGCTCCCTTCCGAGGAACCGGGCCGCCGCCGCATACGCAGCCACGATACCGGATGCGGCAGACTCGACATATCCTTCGACACCTGTCATCTGCCCTGCAAAGAAAAGACCTCTCTGCTTTCGGCTCTCCATCGTAGCATCTAAAAGATCAGGCGAATCAATGTACGTATTTCTATGCATCACACCATAACGGATGAATTCCGCATGAGAAAGACCGGGGATCATACCAAAGACACGCTTCTGCTCCCCCCACTTGAGATGCGTCTGGAAGCCGACGATATTGTACATGCTGTCTTCCTCATTATCCTGGCGGAGCTGAACCACCGCATAGGGATCCTTCCCCGTGCGCGGATCCGGCAGTCCCACCGGCTTCATCGGGCCGAAGCGCATCGTATCTTCCCCGCGTGCTGCCATGACTTCGATCGGCATGCAACCTTCGAAGACTTTTTTATTTTCAAAGCCATGTACCGGTGCCATCTCCGCTTCGCAGAGCGCTTCACGAAAGGCCTTGTACTCTTGCTCATTCATCGGGCAGTTCAGGTACGCCGCTTCGCCCTTGTTGTAGCGGGACATGCGGTACACGACGTCCATATCGAGTGACTCCTTCGTCACGATGGGCGCCGCCGCATCATAGAAATGAAAGCCTTCCCCGCCGCAGAAGGCTTCGATGGACTCCGCCAGAGCACCTTCTGTCAGCGGCCCCGTCGCGATGATGGTGATACCGTCCTTCGGAAGCTCTCTCACCTCTTCTTCCACGACGGAGATCAGCGGGTGATCCTTCACCTTCTCCGTCACGGCTTTCGCATAGCCCATGCGGTCGACCGCAAGAGCCCCGCCCGCCGGGACGCTGTGTGTGTCCGCGGCATCCATGATAAGGGAGTGGAGGCGTCTCATTTCTTCCTTCAGGAGGCCGACGGCATTCGTCATCGCCGCTGCCCGAAGGGAATTGCTGCAGACAAGCTCAGCAAAATAGGATGTGTGGTGCGCCGGTGTCTGCTTGGTGGGACGCATCTCGATGAGTGTCACCGGGATGCCCATCTCCGCGAGCTGCCAAGCCGCTTCACTTCCGGCAAGGCCCGCACCGACTACGGTGATATGGTCTGTCATATATGTCTCCTTTGTAAGGTTATAGGGTTCAGGGTTAGCCTGTGGGGCGTGCCGCCCCTTGATTGCGATTGAAAGCTCTGTTTGAATGAGAAATTAGAAATGAGAAATGAGAAATCGTGGTGCGGCGCATAAAAATCAGCAGCGCCGCGGAGATTTGAAACTATCAGGTTTCTCGTATCGCAAACCTAATCCCTAGCTACTAATTTCTAGTCACTAGTCACTCATCCCTGCTTTCACACATGCATCGTTTATCGGTCTGCAAGAAAGATTTCTCGCTTCGCTCGAAATGACGATACGAGAGAGTCTGGTATCTCCCAGTCACCAATCACTAGTCACTTCTCCTCTTTCTTTGCTCTTGTTTTCCGCTTCGGATGGGTCGGACAGTCGGGATTCGAGCAGGAAATGACCTCCTTGCCCGTTTTATAGGTTTTCTTCGTCATGATGGCTCCGCAAGTCTCACAGAACTGGTTGATCGGCTCATTCCAGAGCGCCATATCACACTTCGGGTAGCGGCTGCATCCGTAGAAAATGCGGCCGCGATGGCTTCTACGCTGCACCATATGCCCTTCATGGCACTTCGGACAGACGATGCCCGTGTCAATCACGATGGCTTTATTCGCGCCGCAAGACGGACATTTCAGATAACGTCCATAGGGTCCTGTGCGGTAGACCATGAGCGTACCACAGGCATCGCATTTCACATCCGACACCTCTTCCGGCCCTTCGGCAAGGCTGTACGGCTTGATGTTCTTGCAGTTCGGATAATTCGGGCAGGCAAGATATTTCCCATAGCGGCCCATTTTCACGATCATCTTTGCACCGCATTTCTCACAGGTGACATCAGAGACTTCCTGATTCTCCTTCTTATCCTTTTCTGCTTCTACATTCGCTGACTCAAGCTCGGCCGCAAAGACTTTGTAGAAGTCTGTCATGACCTTTTTGTAGGTAGCTTTGCCTTCGGCAATCTTATCGAGCCAGTTTTCCAGATTCGCCGTGAAGTCGACATTGATGATGCCTTCGAAATATTTCTTCAGAAGCTCCGTCACTTTGAATCCAACTTCTGTCGGAACGAATTGTTTATTTTCCTTCGTCACATAGCGTCTCTTCTGGATGGTATCCAGGATCGGCGCATAGGTGGACGGACGGCCGATGCCTTTTTCTTCGAGTGTCTTGATGAGGCTCGCTTCTGTATATCTTGGCGGCGGCGCGGTGAAATGCTGCTCGCCATTGACCTTGGTGTTTTTGACGATATCGCCTTTTTTGAGCGGAGGCAGGAAATCACTTTCCTCGCTGTCCTTCTTTTTCGACGGCTGCATGATGGTAAAGCCGTCGAAGAGGACATGCACGCCCGTCGCTTTCAGGGTATAGATGCCGCACTGGAGCGTCGCACTTGTGCTCTGCTGGATCTGCGGTGCCATTTGGGAAGCGATGAACCGATTCCAGATCAGGGTATAGAGACGGAGCTGGTCGCGGGAAAGGATGCCCGTGAGAGCAGACGGCGGGAAGGAAAGGCTGGTCGGGCGGATGGCTTCATGGGCATCCTGCGCTTCCTTCGACTTGCTGAAAACGTTCGGCTTCGCCGGCAGGTAGTCTTCCCCATAGGTCTCGGAAATATACGGACGCACCTGCTTGATCATTTCATCAGAAATACGGGTAGAGTCGGTACGCATGTACGTGATGAGCCCCACGTGGCCATGTCCGGGGATCTCTACGCCTTCATACAGGTTCTGCGCGAGCATCATCGTTTTCTTCGAGCTGAAATTCAGCTTATTAACGGCATCCTGCTGCATGGTGGAGGTGGTGTAGGGCGGCTTTGTCTTGCGCTGCTTTCTGGACTTCGTGACAGCGGTGACTTCCGCCTCTTTCCCCTCGATCCCTTTGACCGCAGCATCCGTCTCTTCCCCATTGTGGAGTTCCGCATCCTTCCCGTCGATCTGGGTCAGCTTCGCTTTGAAGGACTCCTTCTTCTCCGTCTTGTACATGGCTTCGATCGACCAGTACTCGACAGGGACAAAAGCACGGATCTCCTCTTCTCTTTCGCAGATAAGACGAGTCGCGACCGACTGCACGCGGCCTGCGGAAAGGCCACGGTAGACCTGCCGCCACAGCCATGGCGAGAGCTTGTAGCCCACCAGACGGTCGAGGACGCGGCGCGCCTGCTGGGCATCGACACGGTCAAGATCGATCGGCTCCGGATACTTGATCGCTTCACGGATCGCTGGCGGCGTGATCTCATGGAAAGCAATACGCACCTTGTCTTCCGGATTCACATCCAGAAGCTTCGACAAATGCCAAGAGATCGCTTCACCTTCGCGATCAGGGTCCGTTGCCAGAAGGATATCGCAGCACTGGTTCGCCGCTTTCTGCAGATCCTTGATGACATTCGCCCGATCCGTCGAGTTGACGTACTCCGGCGTAAAGCCATTCTCTATATCGACCCCCATGGTACGCTTGGGAAGATCACGTAGGTGTCCCATGGACGCCATGACTTTGTAGTCCGGTCCTAAGATGCGCTCGATGGTCTTCGCCTTGGCCGGGGATTCCACCACGACCAGGTGCTTGCCCTTGGGATTCGGCTTTCTTTTAAATGCGACCTGCCGTGTGCGGCGGGTCTTTTTCTTTTCGATCGTTATCGTTCTGGTAATAGGCACTTCATTCCTCCTGAAATGGTTTGTTGTATGGAATAAACGCAGATGGGAAGAGACTCTCCCCTGACTTTTCTTAGAAAAGCACCGGTCACATTGAAGGATCCGCGTTCCTTTAGTCTTTTCTCGTCACGATGTATCGCCCCGAGCCGACCTCTCTGATGTATCCTTTCAGCTGAAGCTGGAGCAGCAGCATGGTCAGTTTTACCACAGACAGGCCGGACTGCTGCAGGATCTCCTCTGACGTCACTTCGTTTTCTGTACAGCAGAAACGATACACCAATTCTTCCTCCAATGTCAACTGCTCAAGGAAACCTTTTTCAGATTTTTTATTCTCTTCTTCCTTCCATCCATACTCTGAGAGGATGTCATCTGCCGATGTACAGCAGATGGCACCGTTTCGGATGAGCTGATTCGTCCCCTTGCAGGAAGGCATCCAGATGCTCCCCGGGACAGAGAATACATCGCGCCCTTCCTCCAAAGCAAAGTCAGACGTAATGAGCGAGCCGCTCCGTTCAGCCGCCTCCACGACGAGTATCCCGCGGCTCATCCCTGCGATGATGCGGTTTCTCGCAGGAAACTGGCGGCCAAGCGGCGGCGTACCGGGCGGATACTCGGAGACCAACGTCCCGCCGCTCTCTATCACCTGATGGAACAGATGGCTGTTCTCCGGTGGATATACGCGGTCCAGACCGCACGCCAGCACAACCACGGTCGGCGATCCGCCTTCCATCGCACCCGTATGCGATGCGCTGTCGATCCCTCGTGCTCCGCCGGAAACGATCGTGATGCCGTGAGCGGAGAGACCTCTGGCAAGTTCATGTGCTGTCTCGATTCCATATGCCGTCGCTTTTCGTGATCCGACGATAGCGATTGTCCGTTCAAAGCAGGGCAGTGCCCCGCGATAAAACAGAACTGCCGGCGGATTCGCCGTCGTGGCCAAAAGCGGCGGATAGTCACTGTCCTCAAAGGTAGAGCAGCGGATATCAAGCCGGTAGAGCTTCTCTTCGATCTGCTCAAGGCTTGTCTCATTTCGGTAAGCCAGAAAGGCAGCCAGTGTCTTTCCCGTCAAAATATGTGACTTTTCGATAGACTCCGCCGATGCTTTCCATACATCTTCCGCCGTCTCAAAATAGTCCATCAAAGCCCGCATGTGCTTCGCGCCCAGCCGCGGACAGCCCGGAAGGGCAGCAGCATAGATATCCATGGGATGCTCCTTATATATAAGCAGATCAGAGATCCAGGGGCAGAGCTTGCCAAAAGAGATATGGCAAGCTCCCGTTTCGATCCCCGGTCACTTTCCATTGATCATATTTCTGAAACTAATCGCTTCAGCGACATGCTCGGGGCGGATCTGGTCGGAACCCGCGAGGTCAGCGATCGTCCGTGCAACTTTAATAATGCGGTCATAACTTCTGGCCGAAAGGTGCAGCTTTTCGAAGACGACACGCAGCATTTCTGTCCCCTCTGCGTCGAGCTGACAAGTCTCCTTCAGCTGGCGATGCCCCATCTGTGCATTGCTCTGCATATGCCAGCGTGAGAGACGCTCCGCCTGCACAGCCCGTGCCTCGGCGACACGCTTTGCGATATCACAGGAAGGCTCGCCCTGAATGGTCGCGGTGAGCTCACTGTATTTCGGGCGCATCACAGAGACATGCAGGTCGATGCGGTCGAGAAGCGGTCCGGAAATCTTCTGCCCGTAACGGCGGATCTCTCCATCCGTGCAGGTACATTCCCGCTGCGGATCTCCAAGGTATCCGCAGGGGCAGGGATTCATCGCCGCTATCAAGATAAAATCCGCCGGATAGGTGAAGGCTGCATTCACACGGGAAATATGTACTTCTCTGTCTTCCAGAGGCTGGCGCAGGACTTCCAGCACCGTTCTTGGAAATTCCGGCAGCTCGTCCAGGAAAAGTACACCGCGGTGGGCCAGGGTCACTTCCCCTGGTCTGGGGATACTGCCGCCGCCGATGAGCCCCGCCATGGAGATCGTATGATGCGGACTTCTAAACGGGCGTTCCCGCATGATATCTTCCGCTTTATAGAGGCCGGCGACGCTGTAGATCTTCGTTACTTCTAGCGCTTCTTCCCGCGTCATCGGAGGAAGGATGGTCGTGATGCGGCGGGCCAGCATGGTTTTCCCAGAGCCCGGCGGCCCGGTCATCAGTACATTGTGCGCTCCGGCAGCTGCGATCTCCATCGCCTTCTTGGCAAGGATCTGTCCCTGCACCTCTGCATAGTCTACATCACTCATCACTTCGCGGCGCGTCTCGTGGCGTTCTGCCGGTGCCATCTCCTGGCGGCCGCAGAGAAATTCCACCAGATCCCGGAATGTCTTCGGCCCATAGACCGTGATATTCTCACAGAGAAGTGCTTCACCGGTCACCTCTTCGGCCATGACAAATTTGGAGATCCCCGCTTCCCGTCCGGCAAGCACCATGGAGAGAATGCCGGGGACCGGGCGGATCTCTCCCTTGAGCGATAGCTCTCCGATGAACATGATCCCTTCGAGCGCTTCTTTGTCGACATCGCCGCTCGCAGCCAGAAGGCCGACAGCGATCGGAAGATCCAGTCCGGAGCCATCTTTTTTGAGATCTGCCGGAGCCAGATTCACCGTCACTTTGTCGACAGGAAAGTGATAGCCGGAGTTCCGGATGGCAGAGTGTACGCGCTCCTTCGACTCTTTGACCGCCGTTGTCGGAAGTCCCACGATGTCAAAGGAGGGAAAATTCTTATTGATGTCGACTTCGACGCCGATCACATGACCATTCAGACCGAACGTGGTCGAGCCCAATACTTGTGCATACATAGGATATCCTCCTTTGAGAAGGGAAATGATGTAGGGTTCAAGGTTCAGGGTTAGCCCCGGCATGGTGCCCTTTGATTACATTTGAAAGCCTCGCTTGAATGAGAAATGAGAAATGGTGGTGCGGCGCATTTCGTCATCCTGAGCGGAAAAAAACGTCGTATGTTAGCAAATGGCTTATCTGAAACAGGAGAACTGAGTCGAAGGAACTAAGCGACGCGGAGGTTTGAAACTAGCGGTTTTCTCGTATCGCAAACCTAATCCCTAGCTACTAATTCCTAGCCACCAGTCACTAGTCACTAGCCACGCATCCCTGCTTTCATACATACATCGTTTACCGTTCTGCAAGGAAGATTTCTCGCTTCGCTCGAAATGACGATACGGGAGTCTGATGTCTTCTAGTCCCCAGTCGCTCCTCATCCCCGCTTTCAAAACGCATTTCTGATATGATGAAACTTCACAGTCCCATCCGCCATCTGCATGACTTCGACAACGTCGAAACGGATGCGCCGGCCTTCTATATGGCGGCCGCAAGCGAAGGCTTTCGCTGTATAGCGGATGTGCTGCTGCTTGAAGGGCGTCACCGCTTCCTTCGGTTCTCCATAGCGGCGATTTGTGCGGCTCTTGACCTCGATGAATACCAGCGTCTCTCCATCTTTCATGATGAGGTCGATCTCCCCATGGGTACGCTTGAAATTACGCGCAAGAAAGTGGTAACCCTTCCCTTCCAGATATTTTTCTGCCGCCGTTTCTCCGTCGCGGCCAAAGCGGGTCGTCTGCATAGTATATCTCCTTGACTATATGGCGCTTTCCGCCTGCCTAGTCCCGGTGAGCGAGACCATTCTTTACTCTATTCTCTATCCTCCCTGCCGTTTCGTCAACGAAAGAACGTCGATATATGCAAACGGTATCAATAATGACTTTCTCATGAAAAAAAGTAATAGCAGAGCCATGTTCTGCTATTACTTCCCTCATTCCAAAGAAACTGCTCCCGCCATCGCAAGAAGCCGTTTCCGATCCGTCTTCCCTGTAGATGTTTTCGGGATAGATGCCACGCGAAGGATACGGTGCGGAATCTCCCAAGCACGAAGCCTTCCCGCAAGAAGGCTTATAAGTCGAGCATCCGACGCAGGCACCTGACCGGACAAAAAGGCGATCAGGCGGTCATCCCCATTCGCCTGCTTCTCTCCGATGACCTCAGCCTCCTCTACGCCGGGCAGCATCAGAAGATGGGAGAGCACCTTCTGCCTGCTCACATGATTTCCCTTGATGTGATACTGATCCTCTCTGCGGCCGAGGAAGTAGAGCATCCCCTCTTCATCGACGCGGCCCATATCATGACAGGTAAGAGGTCTTTCTGCCCCTTCGACAGCAAACGGCGTATCGACGTAGATCTCTTCGTCCCTGATGATGATCGAGATCCCCGGAAACGGCCGCCCCACCGCGCTCGGATGGGTCAGGATATCCTTCCCTTCGATATAGCTCACATAGCTTAGCTCGGACGCACCATAGTAAAGGATGGTACGGCTCATCGGGAAATGCCGGGTAAGCGCATCCAGGATCCGCTTCGTCATGAGCTGCGAGCCTGTCAGAATATGCGTGACGGACGGGGCCTGCCCTCTGACGCGGCAAAGGGCAGAGAGCTTCGAGGGGATCATATAGACATGCGTTGCCTGCGTCTCTCCGATGTCTTTCATCCATGTCTTTGGCTGTACAGCCTCCGTCCCCGCGATCGTCCCTCCTGCATACAGGAAGGCCAGCAACATGTTCAGATTTCCTGTAAAAGCCATCGAACCGGACAGATAAAGCACCGCATGCCTATTGATGTGAAAAATATCGTTCTGCACAGGGAAAAAATCCCGCCAGCTCGCCTCTTTTCGGAAGAGCACCTTGGCAAGGCCGCTCGTCCCCGAGGTCAGTACACCAAAGTCGGCGTCAGCCCCCGTCTCTTTGCCGGTCATCTGCCAGAGCTCTCCCGCCGGCTGCATCTCCAGCCCGTCAAAGCAGGTATCAGAAAGAAGGCCTCCGATCGGACGCTCCCTGAGAAGCGCGGCGATGTCCTCCTCCTTCAGGTATTCGTGAAGCAGCACCGGCACAGCCCCCGCCATCATCGCGCCAAGGAAATAGAGCACCTGCGAGGGAGGATCTGAGAAGCGCAGTCCCAGCACCTCTCCCTGCCATGGAGATAGAGACGCTGCGATCTCACAGACGCGCGAGTATGCCTCACTATATGACAGGGCCTCTCCCCTCCATAAGAGAAAGATCTTTCGGGGGGACTTCTCAGCCCAGCGTTTTAAATCCTCATATAAATGCATTGTCTTTTCTTCCTGTTCATGAAATCTGATACATTGGAAATTCTGAAGTTTGAAAGCAGGGATGAGGGAGTAGGGGCGCAGAGTGACTTAGGGACTTGAGACTAGGAGACTAAGAGACATTAGACAGCAGACGTCAGACCCTCATATCGTCATTTCGAGCGAAGCGAGAAATCTTTGTCATGCGCAATCTGACAGACAATGGTTGGAAATTTCAAATGGGAAACCCGCTACCCACTTACCTTCGGGCATCGCCACTATCTATACTCTGCGGCGCTTCTATATTCTTATGCGCCGCACCACCATTTCGCATTTCGCATTTCTCATTTCTCATTCAAGCGAAGCTTTCAAACGCAATCAAAGGACGAGCCGCCCCACGGGCTAACCCTGAAGTTTGAAAGCAGGGATGCGTGGCTAGGGATTAGGGACTAGAGATTAGAAACAAGCGGTGATTGAAATAGCGCAATTGGTATACTGACCGTTCTGCAAGGAAGATCTCTCGGCTACGCTCGAGATGACGACGGCGCGAAGCGCTATCAAAATTCTGCGGCGCTTCTATATTTTTATGCGCCGCACCACCACTCCTAACTCCTAACTCCTAACTAGAGAGCGCGAGGCTTTCAAACGTAGTCAAGGGACGGCACGACCCCTGAAACCATTATGCGTCTCTTCCCATCTTATTTTCTATCAGTATCGCTTCGGCGACGCCGCCCGCAGCCGGGATCGCGGCGACACCATAGCGCCCGTTTTTCTGCTTGAGGATCGCCATCAGATGGATCATGATCTCCGCCCCGGATGCCCCATAGGGATGTCCGTAAGCCAAAGCACCGCCGAAGCAGTTCAGCCGATCCTTCACAGACAGATGACGCTCCATGAAATCGGCACTGATGACCGCGAAGGCTTCATTGTACTCGAAGGCATCGATATCTTCATAGGAAAGCCCCTCCCGAGATAACAGCAAAGAGACCGCCTGATCTGCCATGAGAGGCGAGCAAGCCGCATCGCCGCCGGACGCGCGCACCGCCTTGATCTCCGCCATCGGATGCGCGCCGTGCGCCTTCACCCAGTCCTCGGAAGCGAGTGCCACAAAAGCCGCCCCATCATTCATCGTGCAGGCATTCGCCGCCGTGAGTATCCCATCCGGTACATTCGTCACATGCGGCGCTCTTGCCAGCAATCGTTCGCTCATCCTTGGACGGATGGCCTCATCCCTTGTACTGCCAAAGAGAGGCACGATATACGGCGCGAGATAGCCTTCCTTCTCTACGCGGCTCGCCCGCTTGTGGCTAAGAAGGGCTGCCTCGTCCGCTTTTTCTTTGGAAATCCCTGCTTTCTTCGCCGCGCGCTCCGCGCCCAGAAGCATCGCATCATCACTAAATTCCCCCGGCCGGAACTGTGCCGCCGTGAATTCAGGCTCTCTCTTTCGGCTTCGTTCATCCCATTCCTGATAGATGCGGCGCGGTGCGAGCGAAGCACTCTCGGTGCCGCCTGCAAGGATGAAGTCCGCCATCCCGGCGGCGATCTTTGCTGCAGAGAGGTCGATCGCTGCCAAAGCAGAAGCACACTGGAGATCAAGCGTCATAGCGGGGACCTCTTCCGGAAGACCCGCCTCGAGTACCGTGAGGCGTCCGATATTTCCGCCAGGGCCCACCGCATTTCCGCAAAGCACCAGATCCGGAAGTGCTGACTTCCCGTACTTCGACCACACCCTGTGAAGAATTTCTCCGCCCAGCACCTCAGGCCGCACCGTCTTGAAGATGCCATATCGTATACCGATATGGCTGCGCAGCCCGCCCAGAAGATACACCCGACCTCTCATTCCCTGCTTCCTTTCTGCTGCCATTCTCCGGCAAAGCACAATGTATCCGTATACCCGAGAAGCTGATCCCCCTCTTTCTTCAAGTATACCATCTCCCCTGCCCTGACAGGATGATGGAAACGAAGCCGGATCGCTTTCCCGGGATACATGGCAACGAGCGACACGAGCAGCTGAAAGCCGCTCACGATCGGCTGCGATCCCTGATGGATCGCATTATGATCCCCCAAGGCATCGCTGAAACGATGCACCTCCGCTGCCGTAAACAGCCGCCACGGCTCTCCCTCCCGTCCCTTCCGCGGACATTTCCCCGCATGGAAAGGAAGGAGCACCATAGAAAGCTCCCCGCCGTCCGTACATGCCGAAAGGCGGATGAGCCGTCCCTCCTTGACATGTACCCCGCAGGATGCCTTCGGCGTGCCTTCTTTCCAGAAGATCTCTGCCATCACCATCCCCTGCCATGCGTCTTTCCATACCGAGCATAGCATTCTCATCTGTTCTTCCATACAGCCTCCGAAAAAAGCTGTGACAGCCTCGGCCATCACAGCTTTTACATCATACAAAACAACCGGGAAACGCTGATCCAGCTCCAGCCCGTATTTCCTAGGGAAACACTGATTCAATCGTTGTCAGATTTTACTCTTGAATTTTTATGCATAGCGAGGAATAGCCTGACGCGAATAGCGAGCTATTTAAGAAAGGCTATGACGAAGCTATGTATAAAAATTCTTGTAGAATCTGACTCTGCGATTGAATCAGCGTTTCCCTAATCTCTCTCCATCAGTGTCTTTCTATACTTTGCCACCAGGAAAGAGGCGAGGATGATCTTAGCCAGATCACCGGGCAAGAAGGGGAACATGCACATCACCATCGCTGACCACATGCCTGTACCGGTGAGGAACATGAACCAGCCGATCCCCATCACGTAGCAGACTGCCGTACCTGCCAATGTCGCCACGAGCATCGACTTGAAGGTATGTCCCAGCTTTTCAGATACCAGCCCCACCACGAAAGCCATCGGCGCAAAGCCTAAGATGAATCCGCCCGAAGGCCCTGCCAGGACAGAGATCCCCGCACGCATCATCGAAAAGACCGGCACACCAGCTGCCCCCAGAATGAGATAGATCAAAAGAGCGAGAAGCCCATAGCGTTTCCCGAGAAAGCCACCGGCCATCAGGACTCCGAACGTCCCGAGCGTGATCGGCACGGGCTGGATCGGAATGGTCAGCTGCGAGCACACCGCGCACACCGCAGCGAAGAGCGCACACAGGACCTGCATGCGGATCGAATGATTTGTATTCATGGATATGACCTCCTAGAAATTGGCCGAGACAAGAAACCGAAGGTGTAAGGTGCAAAGTTTTCCTACCAGTCACCAGCCACTCCCAATCCCTGCCAACTATATTTGATGTGCTTATTATAAAGTGCGAAAAACCGTTTGTCAACTCTCTTTATTCATCAGTTGACAAACGGTTAACGATAGAAATGACGCCTATGGATTTCCCTGCAACGCCTGACGCTTTAAGCATGTCCGTGCAGGATGAATCGCTTAGTGAAATAATTCCAAATCATCACGATCGCAGAAGCCACGACCTTCGAAAACATATACCATATCCCAAGAAGGTCGATGCAGCACCACATGACAAGCTGATTCAGCCCCAGCCCCATGAGAGACGTCACAATAAAGAGCACCATCTGTTTCGTACTCTGATTCTCTGCATGAAAGACCACATAGACACAGAGGATGTAATTCACAATGAGGGAGATCGTAAAAGCGATCGGCGCAGAGACCAGCGGCGGAAGACCGCCGTACTCCGTCAATGTGAACAGCAGGACATACTCTAAGAGGAAGCACCCGCCCCCGACAGCGAGGAAACGAAAAACTTCCCAGAAACGATCCATGGAAGGGAAAATCTTCAAAATAAGAGACTCTAAAAATGTAGGCATAATATGTTCCTTTGGGAATAACAGCTAGGGAAACACTGATTCAATCGCAGAATCAGCGTTTCCCTAAGGATTGCGAGTGACTGGGGATTCGTGGCTAGGGATTAGGGATTAGGAGCCTCGAGTGGCTAGTGACTTGTGACTGGAAGATACCAGACTCTCTCATATCGTCATTTCGAGCGAAGCGAGAAATCTTTCTTGCAGTCCGATAAACGATGCATGTGTGAAAGTAGGGATTCGGGACTAGTGACTAGTCACCAGTGGCTTAAATGCGACTTTCGGGCATCGCCCCATTTATACATCGCGGCGCTTAGATCCTTCGACTCAGTTCTCCTGTTTCAGATAAGCCATTTGCTAACATACGACGTTTTTCTCCGCTCAGGATGACGAAATGCGCCGCACCACCATTTCGCATTTCTCATTTCTAATTTTTCATTCCTGCGAGGCTTTCATCCAAAATCAAGGGGCAGCACACCCACGGGGCTGACCCTCCCCCTATTTCATTAACATCCGAATCATATTCATCTGGATCTCCAGATTCTTTCTGGCATTCTTGACCTCGGTATCCAGCACAAGACCGATGCCTGTGGAAATCACGGCGGCCACCATGAAGAAACCGGAGGTCACGAGCGTCGGCATCTTGGGGACAAGGCCCGTTGCGAGATACTCATGAAAAACAGGAAGAAAGAGCGAGAGAGAAATCAGTGTGAGGACGAGTGCCGCCGCCAAGAAGAACCGCAATGGGCGATAATCTTTGTAGAGCATGAAAATCGTTTTCAGCACCCGCGCCCCATCTCGGAAGGTATGGAGCTTGCTGACACTTCCCGCCGGACGGTCGCGATAGGATACCGGCACCTGCATGAGAAGCAGATTCTTATCCAGCGCGTGGATCGTCATTTCCGTCTCGATCTCAAACCCTTCTGACAGGATCGGAAACGTTTTCACAAATAGGGGAGAAAAAGCCCGATAGCCCGTCATGACGTCTCGGATCTCCTCCCGTCCCCTGCCCCAGAACAGATTGATGAACCGGCGAACGAGCACATTGCCGGAATTATGAAAAGGCCGCTTGTTCTCTTCAAAGTACGTCGACGAGAGCCTGTCACCGATCACCATATCAGCACGGTGAGAAAGTACGAGCTCTGCCATCTCTCGCGCCATCTCGGCGGGATACGTATCATCACCATCAGTCATCACATAGCAGTCTGCCTCGATGTCGCGAAACATGGAGCGGATCACATTGCCCTTCCCCTGACGGTATTCATGCACGACGATTGCCCCCGCGCGCTTCGCGATCTCTGCAGTACCATCTGTTGAATTGTTGTCATAGACATAGATATCCGCCTCCGGGAGTACCGCGCGGAAATCTGTCACCACCTTCTCGATGGTCAGGGCTTCATTCCAGCAGGGAATGAGAACAGCGATACGGGGCATGGGATATCTCCTTTTCATGAAATAAGTTTTCGGTCAAGGCTTCAGATTTAGCCCAAAGAGCGTACCACCCTTTGCTTGGATACAAAAGAGGTTCTACAGATTCTATAGGTGCAAACGGAGCGCCATGCTGCGCCTCGCAGGATCGTAAGATCCACACAGCAGATCTCCTGTGGACATAGGATCATCCGTCTGCCATTGGTTTCTCCATTGTACACCATGGAGACAGGCCGTGCCAGCCGATTCCCAATTTGTTTAAAATTTAGAAAAGCTGAGGCCAGCAGTTTCTTGCTCATTGCTTGTTGGTTAGAAATCCACGCCACGCATTCTAAGGCTTGGGGTGTAAGCATTACAATACGTGCCTGTCCCTCTGCTCAGGATAATGAGCCCTCCGTTCCACGGGCTGATCCTCCCCTGAGCCCTGCCCCAAAACTTATTTGATTTCCTTCCCCATTCCCTGTATGATAGGAGAAAAATGAAAGAGGGCTTGCTATGAGCGAAGACGCATCGGTATTACAGACGGCGGAAGAGATCCGCGCACACATTTTAGACATTTATTCTAAAAACCATTTCATGAGTGACTATTTCCATATACAGATCACGGACATCCATTGCGGCAGTGCGACCGTCAGCCTGAAGACGGATCCTTTGAAGCACAACAACCACAGAGGACGCCTGCACGGGGGCGTACTGGTAGCGCTCGCCGACTCGGTCACAGGCGTCACCTCGGCCACCGTCGGTGCCTCTGTCGTGACGGTCGCTATGACAATGAATTTCATCCGTACAGCAAAGCCGGGAGAGACGATCCGCGTCACAAGCCGCATCACGCACAATGGCCGCACTACGATCGTCATCGAGGCGGATATGTTCGATGAAGAGGACCACCTGATGGCCAATATACTTGCGACAATGATGGTGGTGGATCATTTCCCGGAAATCCCGAGGGAATGGCGAGATAGTGACTAGTGACTGGTGACTAGGGACTAGTCCCTAGGACGTGCCGCTCCTTGATTGTGAATGAAAGCTCTGCTCGAATGAGGAATTAGGAATGAAGGTGGCGGCTTCGCCGCGAATATATATGAGGCGATGCCTGAAGGCCAGAGGATAGAAGTCAGATGTCTAATGTCTGACGTCTGATATCTGATGTCTCCTAGTCTAATCCCTAGCCACTCATCCCTCATCCCTGCTTTCAAACTTATTTGCGGCGCGAAAATCAAAAGCGCCGTCTTTTTTTATGAAATCTTCCCATGCAAAAAAGACGTAGAATCATGCATCCTACGTCTTTTTTGATTTTAGTTGATCTGGGGAAACGCTAATTAAATCACAGAATCAGTGTTTCCTTAGATTTTCGCCAGCGCCTGTTCGAGATCTGCGAGAAGGTCATCAATGTTTTCGATACCTACGGAGATGCGGACGGTGCCCGGGGTGATGCCGGCTGCCTGCTGGGCTTCCGGGGAAAGCTGCTGGTGGGTCGTGGAAGCCGGGTGAACGACAAGAGACTTGGAGTCACCGACATTGGCCAGGTTAGAGAAGATCTCAAGATTGTCGATAAATTTTCTCGCTGCATCAAAGCCATCCTTGAGCTCGATGGAGAAGATGGAGCCTGCGCCCTTTGGCAGGTATTTCAGCTGCAGCTTGTGGTACGGGGAAGATGCGAGGCCCGGATAGTTGACTTTAGCAACCTTCGGGTGCTTTTCGAGGAATTCTGCGACTCTGGTGGCATTGTAGACGTGGCGTTCTACGCGGAGAGACAGGGTTTCGAGCCCCTGAATGAAGAACCAGGAGGAGATCGGGGAAATGCAAGCACCGGTATCACGGAGAACCTTCGCACGGATACGGGTCACGAAGCCTGCGCCCGGTACGTCAGTTGCAAAGTTGATGCCGTGATAGGAAGCATCCGGAGAAGCGAAGTGTGGGTATCTTTCCGGCTGGTTCCAGTTGAACTTGCCATTTTCTACGATCGCGCCGCCCAAGGTCGTACCGTGGCCACCGATGAATTTCGTGGTGGAGTGAACCACGATATCCAGACCATGTTCCAGTGGACGGAAGAGATAAGGCGTCGCGAAGGTATTATCAATGATGACTGGCAGGCCGTGGGCGTGAGCAATGTCGCGGATGGCATCGAAGTCCGGGATATTGATGGCCGGATTCCCCAGCGTTTCGATATAGACTGCCTTGGTCTTTGGGGTGATCGCTGCTTCGATCTCTTCCGGATGATCCGGATTTACGAAATGGGTGGTGATGCCGAGCTGCGGCAGGGTATCGGTGAAGAGCTCATAGGTCCCGCCGTACAGTGTAGAGGCAGACACGATCTCATCCCCGGCACCGGCAATGTTCAGGATCGCATAGGTGACAGCAGCTGCCCCGGAAGCAACGGCGAGAGCCGCCGTGCCGCCTTCCAAGGCGGCCAGTCTCTTTTCGAGTACATCCTGGGTCGGATTCGTCAGGCGACTATAGATATAACCGGCATCCTTCAGGGCGAAGCGGTCTTCTGCCTGCTGTGCGTCCTTGAATACATAGGAAGTGGTCTGGTAAATCGGAACCGCTCTGGCGCCGGTCACCGGATCCGGTACCTGGCCTGCATGCTGCTGAAGAGTTTCGAAATGATAATGTTTTACGTCTGCCATGATGAATTCCTCCTGTAAAAAAAGGCTGTTGATAGCTCTCCGGAAAGCGCCTCTCTGGACTATCAATCACTATTTCTTCCTTCATAGTAAATGTGGCAATGCGTGGATAAATGTGGCAATAAAAAAATCTCATCCCTATCAAAGGGACGAGATCGTCATTCGTGTTACCACCCAATTTTATGTCCGGATCGCTCCAGAACACCTTATCAGGTACGCCGGCTGTTGCCTTGATACCCTATCTCTATAACGGGAGCTCCCGGGCTGCTTCATCATTCAGCATGCCAGGCTCAGAGGCCATCTTCCATGGATTCGTCTGTACTCGTTTTCACCTGCCCGAGCTCTCTTTGCCAGCATCCTTCATGTACTCTTCTCTTCACTGCCTTTATGAAGTTGAAGCTAATATACACCCTCAGAGAATTTGTGTCAAGAGTTTTTTATTCAAAATGGGAGAAAGGTGTGAGGCTGGGATCAGGATCTAAGGATTCAATAAATCCTGCAGGTGGCGAAGGGCGGATATGTCTCCCATGGCAGCAGAATGATGCCTCCTAAGCTCTGCATCCAGCATCAGCTTTCTTTGACAGCCTGAATAAACGCCGCTATCTTCTCCGGATCCTTCCCCTTCCTGTCTGTATACTCCACACCCGACGATACGTCGACGACGTCAGGATGGATGTGGGAAATCGCCCTTCCTACATTGGCTACCGTAAGGCCGCCCGCAAGAAACCATGGCTTCCCCCGTTTCTTTTCCGCGAGCCTCTTCCAGTCGAAGGCCTTCCCGCTACCAGGCTCTGCCGCGTCAAAAAGATGAGCGCAGATGCGGGGATCCTCTTCTTCCTCCGCTTTGCCATTATACGCACGGATGATGGGGAGCCGGGTCCTAGAAAGTACCTCTGCTCCAAGCACGCCGTGTACTTGCATATAGTCGAAGCCTACCTTCTCGATCTCCTCAGCCTGTGCCAGCGAGGGAGACACCACGACCGCCACCTTTTTGATACGCGGATCTGCCGCACGCAGGATGGCCTTTGCCGTCTCAAGAGAAATGCTGCGTTTGCTTTTCTCGAAGAAAAGCACCATCCCCATATATGAGACATCAGGATAGGAAACAAATGCGGCCTCCTTCGGATCTGTGAAGCCACAGATTTTGATCTGAGTCATAGAACCCTCCTTTGGTATCATCAGCCTTCCCCTCGTTTTGCAGACGATGATCGTTCCTGATCCACGGCCGCCAGTTACTTACCTCGCCACGTCTGTCGTCACATTCACACGGATCGTCTCGAGCGACATGCCTGTCGTATGCTCGATCTCCCGCTGGATCCTGTCACGCATGGTATGGATCACCGATTTGATCTCCTGCGGCGTCCCCGGGCGGACGGAGACGTCAAGTGCCAGGATGAGGCCATTCAGCTGGCTCTCGCTCTTCTCACTGCTGACGCCTGTGATCCTGACTTTCTTCATCCCCTTCACCGCATAACGGACAAGCGAAGCGATGACGCGGTCAGAGAAGGAGAGCTTGCCATAGTAACTGAAGACCGGACGCACGACAGAGCGTTCATTCTGCTCGCTGAAACGCTTTGGCACTTCCTTTTTCCGATTTCTGAAAAATTTCAGCGGATCGACAAGGTACCCCTTGAAATACGGCTTCAGCTCCATCGTCGGAACGGGGATGACATGCTTCCCTTCCTTATGACGTGCTTCGCTCGCCTTCATCATTTCTTCAGGACGCGCCACATCCTCGATGCGGATATACTTGCAGGGCTCCGGCAAATCCAGTGCCTTCGTGATCGTCACGACCATACGATCTGACGTTCCCAAGATCAGAATGCGGTCCGAATGGATCTTCTGGAGCATCTTCTTCACATCTTCTCTCTGCTCTTCATCCCAGAAAATTGCACGGCGCACAGCCTTCAAGCGGCTCTCTTCTCTCTTGGCTGACTTCCCTGCGACAATGCGGTTGTGATAGATCAGGATCCCGTCATCAATGATGCAGGAGCATTGATTCTCATAGGCGATCACCAGCGCACGGTCACTCTTACCTGTGCCTGGCGGTCCATAAAAAGCTACAACTTCCATAGTGCTCTCCTTTTCGTTTTTCTTTAGTATAAATGTTCACGGGAAATTTGTCATGAGGAAAATGGAGAAAGGGTTAGAGGTTCAAGGTTCGGGGTTAGCCCACGGGACGGGATGCCTCTTGATTGCGTACGAAAACTCTGTTCGAATGAGAAATTAGAAATGAGAAATGGTGATGCGGCGCATAAAAATCAGAAGCGCCGCGGAGTTTCGATAGCGCTTCGTGCGCAACGTCATTTCGAGCGTAGCCGAGGGTCTTTATTGCAAAACGCTCATCGCCTGATGTGAGGCAGCACCAGGACATCGTTTTCCCTCGGTGCATACACGATGATTCTCGCAGTGCAGTAAAGATCCCTCGGCTGCGCTCGGGATGACGATGCCAGAGAATTCCAGTCACCAGCCACCAGTCACTCCTAATCCCCAATCCCTAGTCCCCAGTCACCTACAAACAAAAAAGAAGCCTTTCGGCTTCTTTCACTCTTCCCCTACGATCTGAACCTCGGTATGCAGATCCACGCCATAGGCCTCTTTGACCTTCTGCTGTACCTGATGGATGAGAGAGAGCATGTCTTCGCAGGAGGCACGGCCATTATTGATGAGGAAACCGGCGTGTTTCTCGCTGACCTGCGCATCGCCCACCGAAAATCCTTTGAGTCCCAGTTCTTCGAGCATCTGTCCGACAAAATGACCATCGGGACGCTTGAAGGTGGATCCGGCGCTTCGTTTTTCAAGAGGCTGCTTCGTGGCTCTTCTCTGGTTGAGATCCTTCATCAGCGCTTCGATGTCCTTTTGATTGCCCGGCTTTAACGAAAGCGTGATATCAAGGATGACTTCCCCGTTCTGCATGAAGGGGCTGTGACGATAACCATAGCCCATATCCTTGATGGAGTGGACAATGATATCCCCCTTTGCATCACAGGTGGTAGCAGAAACGATGATCTTCGCCATTTCTCCGCCATAGGCCCCCGCATTCATATAAGCAGCTCCGCCAATACTGCCGGGAATGCCGCTTGCAAATTCCATTCCGGAGAGACCATACTCCAATGCTTTCCTTGCAGCAGCTGCCGTAGGCACTCCGCTCGCGACCGTCAGGAGATTCTCCTTCCTTTCCATGCGGTGCAGACGACCGGTGAATACCACCGCCCCTCGGATGCCTTTGTCCCGGACGAGCAGGTTCGCCCCGCCGCCCAGTACGAAAAGCGGCACCGCATGCTTGTGTGCGAGCTTTGTGATGAGGCACACTTCTTCTGTCGTTTCCGGCATCAGAAAACAATCTGCCGGCCCACCAATGCCAAAGGTGGTATGACGCTTCATGGGTTCATTTGTCTTTATCTGATTCTCTCTTAAAATGCCGGAGAAAATGCTTGCATAGTCGTTATTCATATCCGATTCCTTACCCTTATAAAATCATATCTTATTTATTATAAGGATGCACATGGAGCGCGTCAATGGGAAAAATGGGAACCTTGAGTGACTGGAGACGGGTGACTGGTGACTAGTGTCTAATGTCTAATGTCTAGTGTCTAGGGATTAGGGATTAGACTAAAAGACCCAGAGACTGGGAGATATCAGACTCCCGTATCGTCATCGAAAGCGCAGCTGAGGGATCTTTCTTGGGAAACACTGATTAAATCGTTATCGGATTTCATTCTTGGATTTTTATACAGAGCGAGGAGACAGGGGGCGCGAATAGCGAGCTATTTAAGGAGGATGTCGACGACGCTATGTATAAAAATCCATATGAAATCTGATTCCGTGATTTAATCAGCGTTTCCCTTGCACTGCGGTCAGTATCACATAGGCATTGGCAGGGAAACGATGCCTTGGTGCTACGTATTTCTGCTTTCACACATGCATCGTTTATCGATCTGCAAGAAAGATTTCTCGCTTGCGCTCGAAATGACGATACGGAAAAAGGATATCCCCAAAAGTTTGAAAGCAGGGATTAGGGATTAGGTGTCTCAAGTGACTAGTGGCTGGAATGCCAGCTCATGGCATCGCCATTATTTATACTCCGCGGCGCTTAGATCCTTCGACTCAGTTCTCCTGTTTCAGATAAGCCATTTGCTAACATACGACGTTTTTCTCCGCTCAGGATGACGAAATGCGCCGCACCACCATTTCTCATTTCTCATTTCTCATTCAATCGAGGCTTTCAATCGCAATCAAGGGGCAGCACGCCCTATGGGCCTCCCCCTTCCCCCATCAAAAAAACCGCAGCCGAAGCTGCGGTTTTTGTTCAGGTTGTCAGATGAAATAAATTATTTGTTTTCGATCAGTTTCAGATCGACAGCAATATTCTTTTCGACGTTTTCACCCTTAGCGAGCTTCAGAGCAGCATCGACGCCGATCTCGCCCATCTTGTCTGGCTGCTGTGCGATGGTAGCTGCCATGGTACCGTCTTTGACTGCTTTCACGCCGTCATCAGTGCCGTCGAAGCCGATGATGAAGATCTGCTTGTTGGCAGCTTTGGCAGCGGAGATAGCGCCGAGAGCCATTTCATCATTCTGTGCGAAGATGGCTTTGACATCCGGGTTTGCCTGGAGAATATTTTCAGAAACGGTCAGGCCCTGGCTGCGATCGAAGTTTGCACTCTGCTTTGCGAGGACTTTCAGTTTCTTATCAGCGATGTTATGGAAGCCCTGGCCGCGTTCACGGGAAGCGGATGCGCCCGGGATACCTTCGAGTTCAGCGACCGGAGTGCCTTCGCCGAGTTTAGAAACGATGTATTCTGCTGCCATTTCGCCGCCCTTGATGTTGTTGGAAGCGATGTGTACAGCGACTTCGCCCTTGTCAGAAGCACGGTCGATGGTGATGACCGGGATCTTGGCTTTATTGGCTGCAAGGACAGAGTTGGATACTGCTGCGGAGTCTACCGGATTCACGATGAGGACGCTGATGTTGCCCTGGAGCAGGTCAGCGATATCATTGGACTGTTTTGCCGGATCATTCTGTGCATCGACGATCTTGACATTCACGCCAGCCTTTTCAGCAGCTGCTTTGACGCTGTTTGCCATGGTGACGAAGAATGGGTTGTTCTGCGTGGAGACAGAGAAGCCGATGGTGACTTTCTTCGCGCCGGAAGCAGCAGAAGAGTCGGCTTTCTTATCAGAGCCGCCACAACCAGCAGCAGAGATGAGTGCTGCGCCAATGAGAGCTGTTAATGCGATTTTCTTAAACAAAATGTTTTCCTCCTTAGTTCTTCTTGCGATCCATCAGGACGGCAAGCAAAATAACTACGCCTTTGACAACCTGCTGATAGAAGCTGGACACATTCAAAATGTTCAGACCATTATTCAAGGTACCGATGATGAGAGCACCGATGAGCGTGCCAGAAATACGGCCTTTGCCGCCTGCGAGCGAGGTACCGCCCAAGACGACAGCTGCGATAGCATCCAGCTCATAGCCCATGCCGGCTGTCGGCTGCGCACTGTTCAGGCGGGCAGTCAGGATAGCGCCGGCGATAGCACAAAGGCATCCAGTCAAAGCATACGCAAAAATCTTGATTCTGTCAATCTTAATCCCGGAAATATAGGAAACTTTTTCATTCCCGCCGACCGCATAGGTCTGACGGCCAAGCGGCGTCTTCTTCAGGATGAAGAAAAGGATCAGGAAGGCGATGAGCATCACGATGGCCGGGACCGGGACTTCCATGATGAAGCCCTGACCGAAGCCGGTGAAGAAAGGATCATCCGAAAGGCCGGAGATCGGATTACCATTCGTATAGACGAGCGTCGCGCCGCGATAGATGGTCATTGTAGCGAGTGTTGCAATGAAGGGAGCGACCTTTCCGTAGGAAATGATGACACCATTCACAGCGCCGAGCAGGATACCGATGAAAGCAGAGAAAAGGATCGCAAGCTCCGGATTCGTCCCTTTGGCGATCATGCTCGCCATGAGCGCAGAAGACAACGCGAGGATCGAGCCGACGGAGAGGTCGATGCCGCCGGTCAGGATGACGAAGGTCATACCGAAGGCGATGAGTGCATTGATGGAGATCTGACGAGCCAGATTTTTCAGGTTCGACGGATCGATGAAGCTGTCATTCAAAGCCGCGATAACGATAAAGAGTACAATGAGACCAATGAGCGGCCCCATTTCTCTCACAAGATTTTTAACTTTTTCGGAATTCATGCTTACTCTCCTCCGGTAGCCAATGTCATAATACGTGTCTGTGTCGCATCTTTATGATCGATGATGCCAGCCAGATGCCCTTCGTGGATGACCATGATACGGTCGCTCATGCCGATGACTTCCGGCAGTTCAGAAGAAACCATGATGATCGATACGCCTTGGGCGGTCAGTTCATTCATCAGGTCATAGATATCCTTTTTCGCACCGATATCGATGCCGCGGGTCGGTTCATCCAGGATGAGCAGCTTCGGATGCATGCCCACCCACTTCGCGATGACGACCTTCTGCTGGTTGCCGCCAGAGAGAGCACTCGCAGGAAGCTCGATGGTCTGTGTCTTGACGCCGAGCTTGTGCGATAACATATCTGCGAAACCGAATTCTTCCTTGTCATTGATGACGCCGCTCTTGGCGAGGGCATTCACGCTTGGGAGTGCAATATTTTTCTTGATCGAAAAATCCAGAATGAGCCCTTCCGTCTTACGGTTCTCTGTAATGAAACCGAAGCCGAGCTTGATGGCATCGAGCGGCTTTTTGATCTTGATCTCCTTGCCGGAAAGGTAGAGCTTGCCTTCCTTGTGCGGATCCACACCGAAGATCGCTCTCATGATCTCTGTACGGCCAGCGCCCATGAGACCGGCTACGCCCAGGATCTCTCCTTTTCTGACAGAGAAGGAGATGTGCTCGAAGACGCCCGGCTGCGAGAAATCTTCGACCTTGAATACTTCATCGCCGGGTACATTCGTACGCGCCGGATAGTACTCGCTCATCACGCGGCCGACCATATCGCCTACGATCTGGTCCATATTCGTTTCTTCTGTCGGGCGGCTGCTGATGGTCTGCCCGTCGCGCATGACGGTGATGGTATCACAGTTATTGAATACCTCTTCCATACGATGAGAAATATAGATGATGGAGACACCCTTCGCCTTCAGCTTTCTCATGACTTCGAAAAGGCTGTCGGTCTCACGCTCCGTCAAAGCGGCGGTCGGTTCATCCATGATGACCGTCTTGGCATCGAGCATCAGATTTCGTGTGATCTCTGTCATCTGCTGCTGACCGACAGAGCATTCCCCTGCGATCTCATCGAGCGGCAGCGTGATGCCCATTTCACGGCACTTTTCTTCCGCCATCTGGCGCATCTTTTTGAAGTCAATGAATCCAAAGGCCGTTTTCGGCTGATTCATCAGGAAAAGATTCTCCAGGATAGACAGATTCGGCCAGATATTCAGCTCCTGATGAATGAAAGCGATCCCGTGCTCTTCCGCATCTTTATTATTGCGGAAAGTCACTTCCTTGCCATCCACCAGAATGGTGCCGGCATCCGCCTTGTGGATGCCCGTCAAAATATTCATTAATGTGGATTTGCCTGCGCCGTTCTCCCCCATCAGTGCGTGGACTTCGCCAGGACGGATGTGGAGATTCACCCCGCCTAAGACCTTATTCGTCCCGAAGGCTTTGCAAATCCCGATCATATTGATATCCATGTACTACCTCTCTTAGAAGATGACGCCGGACTCGAGAATGATATTCGAATACGGAGTGATTTCGCCCGTACGGATGACGGCTTTGCAATCTTTTTCCCACGCCTTCAGCTCTTCATGGCTATCCAGCATGACCCATTCCACAGCATCTTCCGGGAACACTTCATGAAGCGCTTTCCACTGCTCCGGATTTTCCTTTTCCGTCTCCGGTGCGATATAGACCTTCTGGATCTCCATGTATTTCGCCATTTCCTTCACGACTTCGATGAATTTCGGTTCACCAAGACGCAGTGCGAGATCGATCTTCGGCGTACCGGCTGGCACCGGAAGGCCGCAGTCCCCGACACAGATCTTATCTGTATGACCGAGGTCTGCTAAAACCTTGGCGATATTGCTGTTCAAAATCCCTATTTTCTGCATGAGAGCATCTCCTCCACTTCTTTGCGCCATGGCATACCACCTTGTGCACCGATCTTTCCGACAGACAGTGCTGCCGCCGCATTGGCAAAACGAATGGCTTCTTTGATAGCCAGGCCTTCGCAGCGCGCTGCCGCAAAAGCCCCGTTGAAGGTATCGCCTGCCCCGGTCGTATCAACGACCGGCACCGTGAAGCCGGCGACCTTGACGACCTTGCCCGCTTCACCATAGACCACGCCATCTTTGCCGACGGTCATGATGACCTTGCCGGCTTCAGAAATCAGGATCTCATCCCGATCCATCCCGTCAAACATCAGCGCCGCTTCATGTTCATTCGGCGTGAGATAGGTCACTTTCCTGACCCAGTCCTTCGGGATATCCATATACGGTGCCGGATTCAGCATCACAGTGACGCCTGCTTCAAAGCAGCGGTCGATGATATAGCCGATCGTGTCCATCGGGATCTCATGCTGCAGCATGACGAGATCAGAGGAAGAAATCACATCCCAGTCCTTATCGATCATCTGACGGCTGACCTTGTCATTCGCCCCCTTGATGACGATGATACTGTTATCCCCTTCCGCAAGCGTGATGTGTGCCGTGCCTGTCGTGATGCCGGAGAGCGTCTCCACATAGTCCGTCTTCACGCCGCTCTCTTCCAGCGCCTTTTTCATGAGTGTCCCGTAAGCATCATCCCCCACACAGCCGATCATGTATACGGTAGCACCGAGGCGCGCCGCTGCGACAGCCTGATTCGCGCCCTTGCCTCCGGGAGAAACGATCAGGCGGCTGCCCATCACGGTCTCGCCCGCCTGCGGTCTTCTGCCCGCCTCCACGGTAATGTCCATATTACAGCTGCCTATTACAGAAATATGACCCATAAGCCTCCATCTTCCTTTACTTTTTACAAATACGCCGAAGAAACAGGATAATCTCATAATTCCTAGCGAAATATTCGATTCAATAAAAAAGTATCTACATAACGCTTTTTTCTTTCTACATAACCGTATTATTTTAGCATAAAGCCTTTAAAGAAAAAAGAGAGGGAAAAAAAATTTATAATATGTAAGTGTTTAGTGACTGGGAAGCGGAAAATGGCAACTGTCATTTTCTCTCATATCGTCATTTCGAGCGAAGTCGAGAAATCTTTCTTGCACACAGGTAAGCAATAAGTACGAGATAGCAGAAAAACGTAGCACTAAAACTTCGTTTATGAAATGGCACAAACTTGCTGATTTTCGTGCTGCAATAGAGATTTCTCGCTTGCGCTCGAAATGACGATACGGGATAGACTTTTTCCTCATGTTTGATTCCCCGCGGCGCTTTTTATTTTGTCGCGCCGCACCACCACTCCTCACCCCTAACTCCTCACTCCTAACTAGGGAGCTCGAGGCTTTCCTTCGCAATCAAGGAGCGCCCCCACGACAAAACCCTCTGCCCAAACAACTGAGCAGAGGGTTTCCTCTATCAATCCATTACACGATCGGTTCTCCGTGATACAGTTCTCCATCGATATCCGGTTTCACACCATAGCCGATGGCCCATTCACATTTATACTTGAGAGCCTGCGCATGAATGTTCTTCACGCGGTCAATGGTCTTGATGACTTTCGCTGGGACACCGACGACGAGGGAATTCGGCGGGATGACCTGATTTTCCAGAACAAGCGCGCCGGCAGCGATGATGGAACCGCGGCCGATCTTGGCACCAGTCAAAACAGTCGCATGCATGCCGATGAGGACATGATCCTCAATGGTACAGGCATGGATGCAGGCGCAGTGCCCAATAGTGACATAATCGCCAATGATGCAGGGATCGTCATCCGCCACATGCAGGCAGACCAGATCCTGTACATTCGTACATTCACCGATGGAGATGTAATTCACATCGCCTCTGGCTACGACGCCTGGCCATACACTCGCATACTTTCCGATACGGACATCGCCGGAAAGGAATACCTGTGGAGCCACAAACGCATTCGGATCGATCTGCGGGATTTTTCCGTTAAATTCTTCATTGGAAAGAGTATACATATGAAAGACCTCCCATCCTATACACATAGATTATTTCCTATCTGTATTATACTACGGAAGGCAAGCGTATGGGGATTAAATTTTTCTAAAAAGGAAAAATTTCGGGTTCAGGGTTCTGGGTTCAGGGTTAGCCAGTGGGCGACTCGCCCCTTGATTACATTTGAAAGGCTCGATGGAATGAGAAATTAGAAATGAGAAATGCGAAATGGTGGGGCGGCGCATAAACATCAGAAGCGCCGCGGAGTATAAATAATGGCGATGCCATGAGCTGGCATTCCAGTCACTAGTCACTCAAAGCACCTAATCCCACTTTCACACATGCACCGTTGATCGATCTGCAAAGAAGATTTCTCGCTTCGCTCGAAATGACGATACGAGAGCCTGACGTCTCCCAGTCACTAGTCACCAGTCCCTGCTTTCACACATACATCGTTGATCGATCTGCAAGGAAGATTTCTCGCTTCGCTCGAAATGACGATACGGGAGCCTGACGTCTCCCAGTCACTAGTCACCAGTCCCTAGTCACTCGAGACGCCTAATCCCTAGCCACTAGTCTCTAGTTACTTCTTCCCAAAAACTTTGTGATGGTTTTCACGACAAGGTCCGGCGCAAGCGGCTTGGACAGGTGTTCATTCATCCCGGCTTCCCGAGTGCGAATTTTATCATCTGTGAAAGCATTCGCCGTCATGGCAATGATGGGGATCGTCTTCGCATCCTTGCGGGGAAGAGCCCGGATCTCTTTGGCAGCCTTGCAGCCATCCATGACCGGCATCATGACATCCATCAGGATCACATCGAATGCACCTTCGGGTGCCTTTGCAAAAGTTTCGACAGCCTCTTTTCCGTTCCATGCTTTCGTGACGACAGCGCCCTTTTCTGCGACAATAAATTCCGAGATCTCCATGTTGAGCTCATTATCTTCGACAAGAAGAATACGGACACCCTTGATCGACGCCTCGGCTTCTTCGGTCGTTTTCTCGACTTCGCCGGCTGACTTGTCGATCAGGAAGGGGAGCTTCACCGTGAACGTCGTCCCTTCGCCCCTTTGGCTGGTAAAGGAAATACTGCCGCCCATGGTTTCCGTGAGTTTCTTTGCGATCGGCATGCCAAGTCCCGTACCGTTGTAGGCCGTCTTGACACTTTCGTCTTCGCAAGTGAAGGGTTCAAAGATCCGTTTCTGGTACTCCTCGCTCATACCGATCCCGGTATCCTTACAAATAAACGTATAGAAAGCGCGGCCATCCTCACTCTCGTCTTCCCGGAGGCTGAGTATGATTTTCCCATGATCTTTATTGTACTTCACAGCGTTACCCATGATATTCATCAAAAGACGCTTCAAGTGACCTGGACTGCCTATGAGATTCCAGTGTGTAACGGAAAAATCCCTCTTGATGACTTCGATACCTCTTTCCTGTGCCAGCTTTTCGATGACAGTAAGGACCTCATTCAAAAGCTCCTGCAGATGGAAGGATTTCTCTTCGAGCACGACTTCACCGGACTCCAGTTTCCCCATATCAAGCACTTCATTGATGAGCTCCAGGAGCAGTTGGGACGCTTTACTGATCTTCCCACGACATTCGTCCTGCTTTTTCAAATCATCGGGATAGCGCTCTGCCACCGCCAGCATGCCAATGATGCCATTGATCGGTGTACGGATATCATGGCTCATGCGTTGGAGAAATTCTGTCTTCGCGACATTGGCGGCATCTGCGCGGCGGGCCTCTTCCAGAAGGCTCTTACGATATGCTTCTGCCTTTTCCTTCTCCTCCTTCTGATGTAGCATCTGTTCCCGGTAGCGATATATAAAGAATCCTAATAAAGTAAGAAGATACAAAGCGAAAGCGATGCCCAGATTCTTCGGAAGTGCGGCAAATACTTTTGTATCCGGCATGTATACATAGATGTAGTAGTCGCGCTGGCGAAGCATGATGCCATAGGCATATTCTTCACTGATATTCACGAGATGCCGACTGCCCGCATTTTCTTTCAAGGCCTGCACCACAGGGAGATGCTTCGTCTTTTCTCCGATCAGCGCCTGATCATTCGAAGCGATGACCAGTCCGTCATCCGCGACAAGGATGGTGCCATCCGTCAGGGGATTGTACCCGGCAAGCAGACTTTGGATCATGAGCGTGTAAGTTCTGGCATACTGAGCGGGTGTGTAGTTATACGCGACGATGATGCCCGGCTTGTCTATGCGTCCGCAGGCAACCATATCGATATAGGCCCCATCGGAGAGGCGAAGACGCTGCGAATAGGTTTTCTCCGGATAACGGGCGCAGTCTTTCACGACATCTCTGGATAAGATGCCTGCGAGCGCTTCTTCTGCAGAAGGCATCTTGGTGAACGACTCCGTTGTCTCTCCTTTTTCGTCAAGGAGCAGGATACCGGAAAGCCACAGCCCACGGATATTCTGCTGCAGCAGCGCCTCCTCCGTACCGCGTCCTGTCTCTTTCTCCGCCTTGAGGTTTATCCCTACCTGACGCACGCTTTCGATGAGCCGCAAAAGCGACTGGGACTCCAATGCTTCATTGTAGTGTGTGACACTTGAGCTCTGTACCTTCACATATTCCGCCGTTTCATAGAGACGCGCTTCCGCCGCCTTCTTTTCTTGATCGATGAAATAGAGCGAAGCACCGAGCATGAACAGCAGTCCGCCAAGGATCCCGACCGACCAGAAACGGATGGCTTTTTTAATGGACGCTTTATCAGTAAGCAAGCTTCTCCACCTCCAGGTATTGTTTCGGATTTTCTAAATACTTTCCGATGATCCTCTCTGACGTCCCATCCCGCCTCATCTCGCGAAAGGTCTTATCAAGCTCCTGGCAAAGACTGCGACGGTCCTCCTTATCGAAAGCCACGCCGATCCCGACCGTCATGAGCGGCTCCGGAAGGATGCGATACTCCATATCATAGCCCTTCATGTACTGGAGGATGGAAGTCTCGTGCTCTCCAACGGCATCCGCATAGCCTTTGCCGAGAAGTGTATAGATCAGTGCGCGATTTCCCATGCTGAGAAGATTCTCCAGCTTAGGAATGCGAGGATCATTCCTTCGAAGGAAGATGCCTTCCGGCTTCGTGGTCGACTGTACCGCCAGTGTTTTTCCAGCAAGATCCTGCAAGTGGTAAATGTCACTCTCGGGATTCACTGCGACCACCTGACGGCTCACCATGTATGAGCCCGCCCACCGGTAATCGTCCAGACGTCCTTCCATGGAAAAGCAACCCATGATGCAGTCCAGCTCTCCGCTCTTCAAAAGGTCTTTCTTCTTTTCCTAGTCGATGTTATGCACTTCGACTCGATACCCCATGCGACCGAAAGCCTCTGTCGCAAGATCCACATCGATCCCCGTCGGCACACCGTCTTCATCAAAATAATTGAAAGGCGGATAACGGTCATTCCCCAGCTTGATCACCGGACGCTCATCCTTCTGCGGCGTCCCCTGAGGCATACCGCAGCCTGCAAGAAGGAGGCCCGTGAGACAGATCCCAAGGATGATACCCATGATACCCTTATGACGCATGATAATCCCCCTTAAAGAACGATAATTTTTTGATTGTATCAAATCGGTAAATAAAAAAGCAATAGAGCAACCGGAGAACTATAATTCTCCAAGTGTATCATCAAGAAAAACGCATCCGCCGCTTCTATACGTTCCGCATATCCGATGAGATCAGAATTTTTTCAGCTGAGAAGCCCGCATCTTTTGAAGCGATGAGCACACCAAAAACGGTTCGCTTTCGCGAACCGTTGACAGAGTTTCCCTGATTCTATTTTCCCAGCTCCCCCTTTCGGACACGCCCGAGGTAGACTTTCATCCCGAGAGAAAGCTGGATCAGACCGGCGATGGCGTAGACTTCCCAGATACCTGCCATCATGGAGATCGCGGAAGAGACGAGCGGCCCCACCATATTGCCAAACTGCTGCGCCGTATTGAAAAGGCCAAAGACGCGGCCACGGAAATCATCCGGCGTGTACATGACCATCGCCGCATTGAGCGAAGGATTGACACCGATCACAAAGCACCCGACGAGAAACTGACAAAGTCCAAAACCCACGACCGTGTCCGGTATGGACTGCGCCATCGTCAGACATCCCGCAGCAAGCAGTGTGAGACAGATGGCAAAATAATAGCCTTTGCGCTGGCCGAATTTCCCCCACAGCGTCGTCGTGAGCGCGCCTGCGATGCCGCCGCTGCTCATGATGAAGCCGGAAATGAGCTCCACATTTCCCATGCCATCCAAAAGTGCTGAGACGTAAAGCGCCGTCACCGGCTGGATCATGAGGATCGTCGTCTGCAAACCGAAGGCGATGAAGAGGATCTCCCGCAGGTGCCCATTATGGAAGGCATACGAGAGGTCTTCCCCGATGGTGGTCGCCTTTGATTCCACCTTTTTCACCATCCCCAGCTTCGGCTCTCTGACATAGAGGATGACGAGCACGGCAACGAACCAGAGGAACGCCGCAGAAATAAAGAAGGTATTCCGTATACCGATGAGATGTGCCAGCGTCCCTCCCACAAGAGGCCCCGCGATGCCGCCCACGATAAGTGCTGTCTGGCCCATTCCGAGCGTGGCTCCCAGATTCTTCGGATCCGCACTGACGGAGATGATCGCCATCGACGCTGCGACGAAACCATTCGAGAATCCCATAAAGGCACGAGCTGCTGTCATCTGCCAGGCATTCTGAGACAACCCGCAGAAAAGGTAGGAAAAGCCAAGCAGTACCGCCGCGCGGATCGCCATCTGCTTCTTGCCCCTCGTATCCGCCATCTTTCCCCAGACAGGCCCCATGATGCCCGCCACCAGAAAGCAGCTCGAGAATACGACCCCTGTCCAGATCGCAATACTCTCCTGCGGTACCCCGATATCCAAGAGATAGAGCGGCAGGAAAGGAATGACCATCGTGTAGCCGATAGAAACAAGGAACATGCTCGCAATAAGGATCATGATATTTTGTCTGTACTTCGTGGATGGTCATCTCCTTTCTGAAAATAGGGTTAGCCCACGGGGCGTGCCATCCCTTGGATCACGAATGAAAGCTCTGCTCGAATGAGAAATTAGGAATGAAGGTGGCGGCTTCGCCGCGAGTATATACGGGGCGATGCCCGAAAGTAGTATTCAAGTCACTTATCCCCCAGCCACTTTAGCGCATCATCGAGCATATTTGTCGTGACGAAATGCCCGAGACGAGGATAGGTGATGCGCGTCACATCACCGCCAGCCGCCTCAAGGGCTTCGAAGAAATGTGCCTGCGCACGCGGATCAACAGAAATGTCACTTTCCCCATTGGTCATAAAAAGAGGAATGGATCTGATCTCCTCTATATGGGACAGCGGCTGCTCTTTTTCCAGTGCATCGTAAAGCGGCCAGTTTCTCCCTAACGAGATTCCGAAACGCGCCTGCATGAATAAATGCGAGAGGATCCAGTCGCCCGAGCCATTGAAGGAAATCACCGATCTCACCAGCTGCGGATAGCGGGCTACGATCCCTAGGACGGACATGCCGCCCATGGAGTGCCCCGCAATGATCGGCGTGCCATAGCCCTTTTCCCGCACGAAGTCATGGAGCGCCTCGTACTCTCTGACATTCTGCCGAATCGTTTCCCAGAAAATGCTGTAATCTTCGAGCCGATAGTAATCAGAGAGAGCATCGCGCTCCCCATGATGGATCGCATCCGGGACAAAGACAGTATAGCCATGAAGTGCAAAGACAGCCGCTTTCGTGGTCTGGTATTCTCCGCGGCTGCTCCAGCCATGGTACAGGAGGAGCGCCTTTCCCTCGTCTCGGATCGAGTGCACGATGCGGACAGGGATGCCCTCGCAGCAGGTTTTCTCTAAATAAAGCTGAAGCATGGGTTCTCCTTCTTTCAATGCTTTTCTTTGAGCGCTTTCAACTCCGGATGCAGACGATCCGTCCACTTCCAGCGATTGTGCAGCCAGAACCATTCCTCCGGATACTCACGAATCCACGCTTCCAGACGCTCATTGATCTTATCCGTGATATTCTGGATCGCTTCTTTCTTGGAGAGCCCTTCATCCGGCGTGATCGGGTCGCCGATGATGATCTCAAAGCGGAAAGGCCCCGTCTGGTGGATCAGTGCTGTCATGACCGGCAGCTTGCAGAGCATGGAAAAATGCGCCGGCCCTGTCGCAGTCAGTGTTTTCTCCCCGAAGAAATCAGACAGGATCCCCGTGTCCCCGGGGTCCTGATCGCACAGAAGTCCCACGAAGTATCCTTCCTTCAGCCGACGCAGCATATCACGGACTCCCGTCTTATACTCGACAGTCTGCCCCGGCATCGAGCGATATTCGCAGAGGAAACGGTCAAACTCTTCATTGTTCTGCTTCATCGCGACAGAAAGTAGCGGATAGCCATAGAGCGCAAGCGCTGCCCCTTCCATCTCCCAGTTGCCGCAGTGCGTAGCCGCCAATATGCAGCCCTTCCCTTCCGCTTTGATCGCATCCAGCTTTTCCTTCCCCTGAATGGTCACGTACTCGGAGATATTCTCCTTCGTAAGCAGCGGAAAGCGGAACATCGAGACACCCAGCGGCCCGAAACGGACAGCAGAAGCCTTCGCGATGCGCTCTGCTTCCTTCTCGTCCTTGGCAAGGCCCGTGCGCAGCAGATTCGCTACCGCAAGTCGTTTTCTTCTCGCCGGTACCAGCAGCCAGAAAAATTTCCCCAAAGCGTCCCCCGCTTTCACGGCATTTTCTTCCGAAAGCCCACAGCAAAAAGCGCCGAGCGTCTTGAGCAGTCTATAGGTTCCTTTCATAGGATGCCCCTTTCATGGATAATCAGTGAAACGTCTTGCCCGCATCCCCGATGGCCGGACTATGCCGTGGATTCCGTGTGCAAGACTGCGATAGTGGCTGCGCCATATAATAATATCCGTCGCCGCCACTGATGATGAGTAAGCCATCCCCCATTGCCTGAAAACAGACCGTTCATGCTGAGCAGATCCAGTGGGGCGGGCAGCCTATAAAAAGCGCCCGAGCGATCGATTTCTATCCATTTTACCATATTTGTGAACAAAATGCTTTTATTGTTGAAAAGGAAGAGCCGCTCACCATGCACCTCTCTACGAAGCATTTCTCAAGCTCGCAGCGTGATTTGCCATTTCCCGCAAAGGGAACCTTCCAACATACCGGCCATAAAAAAAGACTGGCTTTCGCCAGTCTTTTTCGTCCCAAAAGCATCCGATTACTTGGAGTACAGTTCGACGATGTTGGTTTCGTTGACTTCGTCCTTGTATGGGAGTTCGTCTCTCTGTGGGAAACGAACCAGGGTAGCAGTCCAGTTGTCGAAAGATTTTTCGATATATGGAAGATCGAAGGTCTTAGCTTCCTGGAAGGACTGTTTGAACATTTCGTTGGATCTGTAAGCTTCACGCAGGGAAACGACCTGGCCAGCGCGCAGCGGGTAGGACGGAATGTCTACTCTCTTGCCATCGACATTGATGAGGCCATGGGTAACCATCTGACGAGCCTGACGGATGGAGCGTGCAAAGCCAGCACGATATACGACGTTATCGAGTCTGGTTTCCAGCAGGAACAGCAGGTTTTCGCCTACGACGCCGGACATTCTCTTTGCTTTATCATAATAGCGGTAGAACTGCTTTTCAAGCAGGTTGTACATTGCTTTAACTTTCTGTTTTTCTGCGAGCTGGATGCCGTATTCAGACATTTTCTTCTGACGAGCTTCCGCTGGCTGCCGTTTTAACGCTTTCGGATGGCCGTAAACATTTACGCCGAAACGTCTGCTGGTCTTAAAACGGAGATTTCTGTTTGTTGCCATTGTGTGAGTCACCTCTCTATAAAATACCGCTATCCGAATTGAATAGCTTATTTATTATAAAGGGTAATTCGGGCCGTGTCAAATAGAAAATGGTGAATAGGTTCAGGATCAGGGGTAGTCTAAGGGGCGTGCCGCCCTTTGATTACGTTTGAAAGCCTCGATTGAATGAGAAATTAGAAATGAGAAATGGTGGTACGGCGCATAAAAATATGAAAGCGCCGCGAAGTATAAATAATGGCAATGCCATGAGCTGGCATTCCAGTCACTTGAGACCCCTAATCCCTAGCTACTAATCCCTAGCTACTAATTTAAGTTTGTCGAACATGACCCGTTTGACCGCGAATGACAAAGATTTCTCGCTTCGCTCGAAATGACGATACAGGAGTCTGATGTCTTCTAGTCTTCTAGTCGCCTAGTCACCAGTCACTCCTTCTTCCCCACGATCTTATGCAGCAGAGAGACCACCGTCAGCACCGCAGTGAGCCCGATGATCGTCATCGACCATGCGACGCCGACCTGCAGATAGCCTTTCAGGGTAAACTCCCACGGAAAATACATGACGGTCAGAATCGCCGTCGCGATGCATCCGATCGCAAGGAGCGTACTGTGCGCGCGATAGGTGAAAAGATAGATGATGCCGGCCATATAGCCCCAGAAACCGCCGCCGATCATCAGATTGTGATAATAAAAAACAAGCGACAGTGCAGAGCACAGGATCGCATATTTCATACCTTTCATCCATAAACTCCTTTTTATATACATGGGAAAACAGATGCCCTTATTTCACGATTTCCAAAAAATCCGGATCCTTTCTCAGCCATGCAAAATGATCCTGCTGCATGGCTTCAGGGCGGACATGCTCGGGATCGATCGTCATCGCCTTTTCAAGATAAGAGAGCGCATTTGCCTTATCCCTTTTATCCGCATAGTTCGTCGCGATCCCATAGAGAGACCACGTATTCTTTGGATCGACAGCAAGCACCTTCCGAAAGTAGGAGATCGATTCGTCATAGTGCTTGGCAAGCTTCTGCGCCATCGCCATATCGTAAAAAGCCTGCGTGTAATCAGGATTGATTTTGAGCGCCTTCAAAATCTGTCCGATCCCCTGCTCCGGCGAGACATCGAGCGCCAGAATGAGTCCTTTCAGAGAAAGCGCTTTGTAATTCTCCCGATCTATTTCCAGTGCCTTATCACAAGTGAGAAGTGCCTCCCGATTCTGTCCTTTGGCGTAGAGAGTAGACGCCTCTTGGAAAACCTTTTCTGAGGCCAGCGCGATCTCATGGATCGCCTTCACAGACGCAGACTGCGAGGAAGCGGCGGGTGCCGAGGAAGCCGCTGGTTTCGTCTCTGCGCCGCAGCCAGAAAGGCCCACGGCCAGAAGCGAAGCGAGCAAGAGCGCGTAAATTTTCATGATGATTCCCCTTTCTGATGGGATTTCTGCTCGTGACATTGTATAATCATTATAGCAGAAGGGATTAGAGATGAGTAGCTTCGAGTAACTGATGAACTGTTGACTTGAATGCTACCTTCGGGTATCGCCTCATATCTATTCGCGGCGAAGCCGCCACCTTCATTTCTAGGGAAACACTGAACCCATTATTTTCAAGGAGGTTTTCTTATGAATCCATACGCATTTATCACCGGTGCCACGAGCGGTATCGGCCTTGCCACTGCCAAAGCACTGGCTGCCTCTCACTACGACTTGGTACTCGCTACCAGAAATACAGAAAAACTCGCGAGCGTGAAAGCGAACATCGAGAAAGAAAGCGGCGTGAAGGTCACGACCTACGCACTGGATGTACAGGATCGCGAGGCCATCAAGGAAGTCACCACCAAAGTACTCGGTACCTTCGGTGCGCCGGATGTGCTCGTGAATGACGCAGGTCTTGCCAGAGGCCTCGAGCCCTATCAGGACACAGCCCCGGAAGATACGATGGAAATGATCGATACGAATATCAAGGGCCTCTTCCTCGTCACCCGCGCCTTCCTTCCGGCAATGGTAAAAGAAAATAAAGGTCACGTCGTAAACCTCGGCTCCACGGCTGGTCTTTATGCCTATGCCGGTGCGGCAGTCTATTGCGCGACAAAGGCCGCTGTCAAAACCTTCAGCGATGGCCTTCGCATCGATGTCATGGCAAGTGATGTAAAAATCACCACCATCCAGCCGGGTCTTGTGGAGACACCATTCAGCGAAGTCCGTTTCCACGGCGATACGAAACGTGCCACTTCTGTCTATGCAGGCATTGATGCGCTGCAGGCAGAGGACATCGCGGATGTCATCGCCTTCGTTGTCAGCCGTCCGAAGCGAGTCCAGATCAGCGACGTCGTCATCATGGCTGCCCAGCAGGGGACCGGATTCCTCGTCAGCAAGAAATAGCGACCGAAGATCTGATTTCTGATTTCATTAAAAAAATCCTCACTTCTTTCGAAGTGAGGATTTTCCATTTTCATTTATCCATTCGAGCGGAATTTCAGGAAAAAGAACTGGATAGCGAGCATCATGACGAGCGCCACCACGCCGCCTGCCAGACCATTTCCGGTGAATCCATCTACCAGGTAACCGACGACGCAGCTCGAAGCGACCACCATGACATAGGGGATCTGTGTCGAGACATGGTCGATATGGTGACACTGCGCGCCCGCCGAAGCCAGGATCGTCGTATCGGAGATCGGAGAAATATGATCGCCGCCGACAGAGCCAGCCAGCACCGCAGCGACCGTCATGACCATGAGATTCTGGTCATTATTCACGACAGCCAGCACGATCGGGATCAGGATGCCGAAGGTCCCCCAAGAGGTACCGGTAGCAAAAGCAAGACCGATAGCCACCAGGAAGAAGAGTGCCGGGAGCATGATAGCCACCGATGCATTATCACTGACCACATTTCCTACATAGCCGCCGATATTCAGGTATTCCTTACCAACGACACCAGAGAGCGTCCATGCGAGCGTCAGGATCATGATGGCCGAGGTCATCTGCTTGAAGCCTTCGCCAAAGCAGGAACAGAACGCACCAAAGGATAGTACCTTTCTTGGAATATACAGGACAAAGGTGAATACAAGCGCAATGAAAGAACCAATGACAAGGCCTTTTGCGGACTCACAGTTTGCAAAAGCATCCGCGACGCCTTTGCCTTCCAGAATGCCGCCTGTATAGAGCATGCCGAAGATACAGCCGCAAATCAGGACGAAGAGCGGGAGTACAAGATCAATGATGCGGCCATTTCCCACCGGCGCACTCGATTCATCATCTGCATACTCTTCCGGAATCACCAGCGTGCCGCCGCTCTTCTTTTCAAAACCAGCCATGCGGGAAAAATCCTTTCCCGACCAGATAAGGACCAGCATGAAAATGACCGTCAGCCATGCATAGAGATTCAGCGGAATGGTCGAAAGGAAAAGAGCAAATCCATCGATCTCACTTCCCTCCGGCAAAGAAGATGTGACCGCCGCCGCCCAGGAAGACACCGGCGCGATGATGCAGACCGGCGCTGCTGTCGCATCGATGATGTAGGCGAGCTTCGCACGGGTGATCTTAAAGCGGTCTGTGACCGGACGCATGACCGTACCGACCGTCAGGCAGTTGAAATAGTCATCAATAAAAATCAAAATACCAAGCACCATGGTGACAAAGAGTGCGCTCTTTTTCCCCTTGATCGTGCGCGCTGCATAGTCTCCATAGGCCTGCGAAGCCCCTGATTTCTGAATGGCCGCTACCATGATACCAAGCAGCACTAGAAAGACCAGGATGTACACATTGCCACCGACCTTGTCCGACATGATCTTGAACATCGTATCGATAGCGCCAAGTACGCTGAAGCCGGTAAACATGAAAGCACCCATGAAAATGCCAATGGCCAGCGACATGTAGACTTCCTTCGTCGCCAATGCCAGGATAATTGTCACGACTGGTGGCAGCAGTGACCAGATGGTTTCACTCATTCCCTCATTCCTCTCTTCTAAAAGCAGCACCTCGCTGCAATGTAATATTTTGTTTATTATACTCTAAATGCCCCTATTTGTACACCAAGCTGATCATTCTCCTGCCGTCTTTTCATTTTCAAAAATACCCGGCGCTGCAATAGCAAGGAGAACGAGCAGAATGCCAAAGCCCTGGACAAAATTGAAATGGGTATGAAAGATGAAATAGGACGCAATGACAGAGATCGCCGGTTCGATGGTCGCAGTGACGGAAGCCTGTGAGGCTGGAAGGAACCGAAGACCTGCATTGTAGCAGGTAAAAGATAGCGCCGTTCCAAGGACGACGATCCAGAAAATATCGAAACGGACCTCCGGAGAAAAGAAGCCGGAGAAATCCCCCATGGGATTGATGATATAGGAAGCCACGGCTCCGGTGAACATGCCCAGCGCGAGGACGAAGGAATTATCCAGTACACCGATGAAGCGCTTCGGAAATACACAGCAGATCGCAAAGAAGACCGCGGAAGCCAGCCCCAGATACACGCAGTCTGCAGGTACCGAGAGGCGGCTCACATCTCCGCCCGTCACCAGAAGGAAGACTCCGATGATCGCCAGTACGACGGCCGCGAGCTCCCCTGCCAGCGGCAGCCGTCTTTTTTGAAAGGAGACCCAAAGGATCACCATCGCCGGACAGGTATATTGGATGACAGTTGCCGCTGCCGCATTGCCGGCGGCGATCGAAGCAAAGTAGGTATAGTGCATCAGCATCAGACCGACTACACCGTAGAAGATCAGTCCCCACCAGAGAGATGGCTGTTGCCCCAGCTTCCGCCAGCTGTCTTTCAGCTGTCCTTTGGCAATAGTCACAAGCAGCATGATGCCGCTCGCACAAAACATGCGGAAGACCGTAAGATCCATCGAGTCATGTGTACTTTTTTGGAAAAAATCCTGCGCCGCAAGCCCGCAGCCCGCCCACATGACGCCTGCTGTCATAACGAGAAAAATAGCGATAAGATGCATAGAGGTCACCTGTTATTATAAAAAGGAATCAAATACGCTTTTAGTGTCAGTTCTTGGAATGAAAAGGAGCCTTAAAAAAGAGAGATTAAGAGATGCAAAAAGCATGGAACGGGACATTCCGTAAGCCGCTCTTTCACCGTTGGCCTGCTCTCGGGCATGAGTCAGCTTTATGACCATCACTCGCAATTTCCCGTCCCCTTCCTTTATATAGCACAAAAACCCGCCATTGGCGGGTTTTTCATGGTGGGACTATTTGTCACGCTTGCGGATACGCCAATCTATATTTCACGAAGCATTATTTCTTCCAGCGTCTTCTTAGACCACTATTATAGCATATAAAGGATTCGCTATCGCAAATCACATACAATTATGCGAATAAAATGAGGGCTTGAAATAACACCTTGCTAAATCAAGTCCTCTTTTCTCATTTTGCGAGCTTCCGTAATTTCAACTGCGCCCGATATGTCCCAAGCTATTCCTTCTCTTTTCCGTACAGCCGTTCCATGCCCGCCCTGGTTACTAACCAGGTTCGCCCTGATTTTCTAAATTCATTTTCCTTAAAGCCATTCTTTACTCGCCCCTGGCAATTCTGCTTTAGAGAATTCGGCGTCACGCCCCAGCGTTCTCCTGCTTCTAATGTCGTCATTACATCATCTACTGTCATTTTACCCACTCTCCTACATTTAATACAATAGCAAGCCCTGCAAGTATAGCGCATGTCGTGTCGTAATCACTAGCCCACCATGCTACGCTAGTACACACAAGAAATAAGCCTAATAATATTTTTACCTTCATTCATTTTATGGTATGATATAAAGGAAGGGGATGAGGGGATTCCTATCCCCTCCCTTCGTGTTATTTGCGGTTCAGCTCTTCAAGCTTAAGTAGGATTGATAATACTTTTTCAATCCCAGTCAGTATTGCGACTACTGATGCGACGATTAAGCCAATGAGTTGAATCGCTTCTTTTATATCATCCACATTCTCACCTCCTTGTGTATTCATCATACCATTCTTAGGGTATAGTATCAAACCTTTTATGGTAATATTTGTCATTACTTTGCTATTTTCATCAGTAATTCCAATAAAAAAGAGAGGGCACAATCACTAGCGACTAACTAATGACTGTACCCTCTTTTTTTACTTCTTCTCTGGACCATATAGCCGTTCCATGCCTGCCTTCGTTACCAGCCACGTGCGGCCGGACTTGCGGAACTCCTCACCCTCGATCAGACGCGGTGGTCTTCCCTGTGCTCCAGTGCAGAGCTGCTTCACGGACGACTGGGCGATCTCCCAGCGCTCCCCGGCCTCCGCAGTTGTCATGATGTCCGTGAAATCGTACTTCATGCGTGTCTCCTTACTTTGATAATGCTAACGCCAAATTGATAAGCGACAAGCTGTTACACGTGCTTAATTAACTATGTTAGATCTCGGTTATGGAATATATTTCAAAAGGTTCTTGTCATCTCTACCCATTACGCGCAAAAATTCAATGCAGACCTGTTCTTCTGAATCCGTTTGAAGCAGTAAATCGCGCTGCCCCCGTTCCACATAATACAGTCTAAAATCTCCATTATCTACCTTGTTGATAATAAAACCATCCCAGCTAGTTATAAAATTCTTATCTAAAATATCATATTCGTGCGGGTTGATTTTTTCTTTTTCCAAAATTGCTCTTAATTCACTGATATTCATGACTACACCTCCACCAAATATTCTTTTAGCTCAGATATTTTCTTTGGTAATTTATATTGGATCCCACCGCCAGGTTGTCCAAACCAAGCAGCTACTTCCGCCTCTTTGACGTTCTCAATATCCTTGATAACTTCAAACAAATGGTATCGTTCAGGGCTTGTATCTCTCAATAACGCACGTTCTCTATAAGGAGTCCCCTTGGGGCTTACATAACCACCATTAGGTCGCCCATAGCGGCCAATAATAGTACCAGTTTTTAATGTAATAGTCCTGGAAGTTCCTACAGCACCATTATTAGGCGGGTAAATTGGCCGTCCATCATCAGAATAAAACCGCTCTTCCCCCTTCTTGCCCTTAGTATAGGGCATCCCATGCTTCTGGGCAAGCGATGCGATGAATGTATCGGTAGGAAGGAATAGGTTTTTCTCCAGAAGCCCAGAAATCCTGCTTTCCATGCTCTGGGGCGCTGCCCAATTCCTCATATACTCGCCAGTCTGCACCACGCTTGAATGCCTTATTTCCCTGAATGCCTAGCACTTTTCGTCTATGGTCATCCGATTAAGAATTAAATCCGGCAAGGAATGGGTCGGAGCTTCCTTCTCCGTTCCCTCCGTTAGGGCTGCCGCTTCCGCCGCCGTTAGCCTTGACCGCCCAGCTATTTCCCTTCAGCCAGTCGGCTACACCATCTTCAAGGCTGATTTCTCCATCCTTGTCATTATAGGCGAGACTTTCATCCTCCTTAACGATGATGCTGCCCTCCAGCAGTTTAGCCATGTTTTCCGGGCTCGCCGCATGACCTTTACTGAGCAGCTCCACTGCCTTAGCCATTTTCAAACTGTCCAAGCGTTTTGTTTTCTCTGCCTGGGCTGTCTTGGTCATAGCATCAAGCTGTTTGGTCACCGTGTTGACCTGTGCAGTCAGGTCGGTGATCTGCTTGGCTACTTCGGTCGGTTTCTTTCCGCCCTGTGCGAACGTGTCGAGTGCAGCCTTCAGGTTCTTTGCCTTGTCTGCCACATCATCTGCATCCTCGAGGTCCAGTCCCGCGAGTACATTCTTGAGTTTTTCCGCGGTATGCTCTCCTGCAATGCGGTTCTTCTTTGCCTCGTTGTTCAGTGTGTTGATTTCGCCCTTAATGGCTGTAATCAGATCTGCGCCGTTATCCAACTTCTCGAGTGCAGCGTAAACATCTTTCATATCCATGTTTTTATACCTCCGTATAATGGGCCTCCGCCCTGTATTGTGCCCTCTCCTGGGCAATAAAAAAGCACGCTGTTACACGTGCTTAATTAACTATGTTAGATCTCGGTTATGGGATATATTTCAAAAGGTTCTTGTCATCTCTGCCCATTACGCGCAAAAATTCAATGCAGACCTGTTCTTCTGAATCTGTTTGAAGCAGTAAATCACGTTGCCCTCGTTCCATATAATACAGCCGAAAATCGCCATTATCTGCTTTGTTAATAATAAAACCGTCGTAGCCACCAACGTAGCCCTTACCTAAAATATCATAATCAATAGGATCAATTTTTTCTTTTTCTAAAATTGCCTTTAACCTACTAATATTCATGACCGCACCTCTTTCAGATACCCTTCTAATTCAAAGATTTTTTTAGGCAATTTGTATTGAATACCTCCACCAGGCTGTCCGAACCAGGCGGCAATTTCAGCCTTTTGAACATTTTCAATATCTTTCACGATTTGATATACATAGTACTCTTCTTTCTTTGTCCTTCGTGATAACGCACGATTTTCGCAAAGAGTTTCCTTCGGGCTAACATAGCGCCCCGTATATTTTCCGTACCTATCAACAATAACAGAGCCTGCTTTCAACGTGACGATTTCCGGAGTCCCTACAGCGCCATCATTTGGTGGGTAAATCGGTTCACCATCATCAGAATAAAACCGATCTTCGCCTTTCTTGCCCTTAGTATACGTCATACCGTACTTCTGAGCAAGCGATGCGATGAAGGCATCTGTGGGAGGGAATAGGTTTTTCTCCAGGAGCCCAGAAATTCTGCTTTCCGTGTTCTGGGGCGCTGTCCAATTCCTCATATACTCGCGCCAGTCTGCACCACGCTTAAATGCCTTGTTTCCCTGAATTCCCAGCACTTTCCGTCTATGGTCATCCGATAGATTAGCAAGCCATTTCTCGCCTTCCGCCTTGATACAGTCCTTTTGCTTCTTCAGGTCGACTTCCCCAGCATAGACAGTTATGCAGCTGCACAGGCAGTGAGGATGCGCAGGAAGCGGCGGTATTTTAGATTTCGGATAGATACCGGATCCAAGGTTGTACATATTGGCCTTGCTGTACATATCACAAACATCAAAAACGGGGTGGCGGCTGGATAATTTCCATTTCACGGCCACCACGTCATCATCCTGCATGATATCAGCTAAAAAACCATCGGCCCATGCCCTTGCCATCTCTGTCCGGGCAATGCGGTCCGCGGTATAACGGCTTTTCTCTTGCATGGCCACCTAGCAAGCTTTATTCAGGGCTTCTTCTGTCCCTGTTTGCGCTGTTTCTATACGCTGCTTATACGCTACCTTAAGCGCCTTTGTAGGCGCTCCGTTTTGGGATAGTCTTTTTTCTTATATTTCTCAAAGCCTTGCGGCTCTCAGCGACGATTCTAGGGGTACCGTAGGCGTTTCTCACGGCCTGCAGGTACTTTGGCAGTGTCTGCTGCATAGTTACAGCCTTCCAGCTATTGTAGCCATCATACAATTCTCTTGCCATCGATATCCATGTAGCATTGTGCCGCGGTGAATGCCGGCATCAGATCCTCGCATCCGTACCGCACGGCATCAATAGCGTGGTTGTTCTTGTCTGAATAGGCAGAAATGAATTCTCCATCCTTCGTGCGGGCGTATTCATAATTCACGAATTCTTTACAGATGTTCGGACAGCGTGCTTTATCTATAACGATGGCCTCCAGGCTCTGCAGCCATTTGATTCCATAGTCCACGCTATCGGGGTATTTCTTAGCACCGTATACGCACAGACCCGCATCTTGCATTTCTTTGATGCTCTTAGGCTCTGCAGAATCGGCGCGGATGACAGCCTTGCTGACCATTTTGCTTTGTATCAACCTAACCGCTGCAGGGTTCGTCAGGTGCGTCTGGTATATCTCATCAAAGATGTATAGCCGTTCGTGCTTTGCGTCGTAATGCATACACTCAAAGGCCAGCGGATCCAGCGCAAAGCCAAAATCTAGACCGTAGCGCCTGCGATCGAATTATTGTAAATCATCCTTCATGAATGCCTGCTGTACCACATTTTCAAAGACTGTGCCGCCTGTCCTGGTCACTTCGCCCAGATATTCATGATGATACGCCCTTTCATTTCTTGCCTTTAGTTTTTCCGCATCCTCAAAGAATTGCGGGCCTAACCAGTCATACGGGACTGATCTGTAATCGGAATGATGGAAAAATCTGTCGGCCTCAGCATTCAGCATCTCTTCGTTTACCCATAAGTTTTTGTCCAACAAAAAACTGTAGCAAACATCACCAAACAAGCGATGTTACTACAGCAAGATACAGCCGAAGATATTGAGTTATCGTCTATCAAAAATCGCATAGCAGATGCAAAGAAAAAAGTGCAAAATTGCATTAAAGCGATTGAGAACAGGATTGTTTCAGAAACACTTGCAAATACACCGTCAAGTAACGAAACTTTATTAAAAGATTTAGAAGTCCAGTTTGCAAAGGCAAAGATTCGTACAGAAAGCGGGAAAATTACAGAAGAAAAAATCAGGTTCTTCTTTGACTCAATCAATATGAAAGCTACTACGTCTGCACGATTTAAAACTATCTTATTTAAATGCTTCATCAAAAAAGTACTGGCCGATAATGATATCATCGAAGTCCAGTACAATTATGAAGGCGACCTTTCCGGTTCGCAAAATGGTAATTTTGGTGGGACTATTTGGATTCGAACCAAAGACCTCTTCGATGTCAACGAAGCGCTCTAACCAGCTGAGCTATAACCCCATGTCAGATGAATGTATTATACACGACATGAGAAAAATATGCAAGATGCTTTTTGCAATTTCTTGCATATAGCTAGTTACAGATGCAGTATCTCCACGCTGCAACCCTCCATCTTGTTTATATGGATCGCAGTTTCGCCCAACGACACCGCCGATCCTATCTGCTTTATTTACAGGATAAGAAGCTCTCCATGCCGTAAGATGACCGGAGCATCGTTCCCGGCAGGGCGAGCTTACGGTGGACAAGAGATACGGATCTTCTTCAAATCCATCTATCAGGACGAACAAGGGAAACACTGATTAAATCGTTGTCTGACTTGGCTCTTGTGTTTTCATACAAGGCGAGGAATAAGCCGCCGCGAATAGCGAGCTATTTAAGGTGGGTTATGACGAAGCATTGGACGAAAATACATGCCAAGTCGGACTCTGCGATTTAATCAGCGTTTCCCAAGTGCAGTAGGATGCTTTTCTGCACTCATCCCAAGTTGTTTGTACGTGGGGATATCTCAGAAATCAGAACTCATTATACAAACGAATACCCCGCCTTGCAGGATCCTGTAAGGCGGGGTATTCGTAGAATTGTAGTTTGGTGGGACTATCTGGGTTCGAACCGGAGACCTCTTCGATGTGAGCGAAGCGCTCTGACCAACTGAGCTATAGCCCCATGTGATACTATGTATTATAGCACCACATGAGAGATTTGTTAATAGTCGTTTTACACAGAAGCGAGGAAGGCCTTTGGATCACTTTTCATCTGCTACATATGAATGAATCCCAGTACATTGGCAAGGGAGGAGATGAAAATAACAGCCAGACAGATCGGCGCAAGGAAGCGGACGAAAAGACCATAGACACATTCATAGCGGAATTTCGAAGACTGCTTCACTTCGTTCTCGATCCACTTGATGCCGACAGTCACCACGATGAGGACGCAGGTCGCAAAGGCCGAGACCGGCATCATGATGGAATTCGTCAGGAAATCAAAGAAGCTGAGAATATCCATGCCAAAGATGGTGCAGGAGGCAAGCGGGCCGAATCCGAGCGAAGAGAGAGAACCCAGCACGATCATCAGGATGAAGACCGCAAAGGTCGAGAAATTACGGCTCCAACCGCATTCATCCTGGAAGGTGGAGACGCTGGTTTCTGCCAAAGAAATCGCTGAGGTAAGAGCAGCAAAGAGGACGAGTGTAAAGAATACGACACCCACGAGGGTACCAAGCCCCATGCTGGCAAAGACTTTCGGGATGGTGATGAACATGAGAGACGGGCCCGCATTCAGCATTGACGGATCGCCGCCGGAGAAGGCAAAGACTGCCGGGATGATCATAAGACTGGCGAGTACCGAGATCCCTGAGTCGAAAGCGATGACCTGAAAGGTCGCATGCTCCAGATCAAATTCCTTCTTCATGTAAGAGCCATATGTATAGAGGATCCCCATCGCGACAGAAAGCGAGTAGAACATCTGCCCCATCGCAGAAACGACCGTCATCCAGGAAAAATGTTCCAGGTTGGGCACCATGAAGTAGGTGACGCCTGCCCACGCACCGGGCAGCGTGACGGAGTAACCGGCCACCATGATCGCGAGCACAATGAGTACCGGCATCATGATCTTGGATACGCGTTCAATACCATTCTTGACGCCGGCGAGAATGATGGCAAGGACGCCGGCAGTGAAAACGATGAACCAGAATTCAGCCGCCATGCCGTCAGAAACGAAGGCGCCGAAAAAGGTATTCGTTGCAAGCAGTTTCGTATCACCGGCAAGGTATTCGAAGAGGTAACGGGTGACCCAGCCGCCAATGACGCTGTAGTATGGCAGGATCAGCATCGGAATGACGGCATTGATCCAGCCCCCTGCGGTAAAGAAGCCGCTCTTCCCGAAATGATGGAAAGCTCCGACCGGACTCTTTCTCGTGCCACGTCCGAGCGCGGTCTCAGAAACGATCATCGTATAGCCGAAGGTGACGGCGAGCAGAAGGTAGGTCAGGAGGAAGATGCCTCCGCCATACTCTGCAGCAAGGTACGGGAATCTCCAAATATTCCCGAGGCCGACAGCGCTGCCTGCGACAGCCAGCACATATCCCATTTTGCCGGAAAAGGTACTGCGGCTATTCCCATTTTGATTTGTCATATGATTGCCCTCCTGTAGAGTATTGAGATTTTTTGTAAATGGTGATCAGGGATTAGATCCAGCAGATTCGGGGCTTCTGAAGCGCAAGCGGGATAGCGGGCCATACGCTGATGACATCACGCAAGTCATTTAGCCCCCTATGATCCGTGTCCGCCGCTTTTATTTCCTTCTGCTTCCCGCTAATAAAAAATGGCCAGCCCAAGTCTCTATGTCCTAAAAAGCACGGATATGGAATGCCTTATGGCTGACCATCAATGTACACAGGTTCTGTGGATCCATTAAATCGTCAGACCCCTTTGAAGACACTGAACCTGTTTGTCCATTCATCCAAGATGAATGGACATCACAGGATAACGGAAGAGTCTCCCATTATTCTCCGAGCGGTACCCACTTGCCGCCCTTGACTTCGAGGACTGCGAGGTCCATCTTCGGATCACGGTTTTCATCGAATGCAAATTTGCCGGTAGCACCTTCGAAGTCGCTGATCTTAGCCAGGGTATCGCGGAATTTCTTGCGATCGGTGGTGGTGCCGGACTGTTCGACTGCCTGATGGAGGACATACATCGCATCATATGCCTGAGCGGCGAACTGATCCGGTTCATGTCCGTATTTAGCCACATACGCTTTACGGAAGTTCTGTGCCTTGTCGGTCTTTCTTTCCGGGTTCCAAGGAGTAGCTACGACGGTGCGGTCAGCTGCTTCGCCAGCCTGTTTGATGTATTCCGGGCTGTTGAAGCCGTTGCCCGCGAGAACATACTGGTTCATGCCCATTTCACGCGCTTTCTTCACAATGAGAGCGCCTTCCTGATAAAGGCCTGCGACAGCGATGACATCCGGGTTTGCTGCCTGAATCTTGGTCAGCTGAGCGGAGAAGTCGGTATCTTTATCTGCGAAGGTTTCATCTGCAACGACTTCGAGGCCGAGCTTCTTGCAGGCATCCAGATAGAACTGGTGTTCACCGACCATCTGGTCATTGTTATTGGAGTACATGATAGCGATCTTCTTGAAGCCCAGCTTCTTCTGTGCTTTTTCTACCACCTGCGGGATGTTCATTTTGCCCGGGATCGCATTACGGAATACATAGTCGCCGATTTCAGTGACTTTCGGGCCGGTGGTACCGGTGCCGAAGACAGCGACTTTGGACTGCTGGGCGATCGGGTCGGCAGCCATCGCTTCGCCAGTGGTCATCGGGCCTTCGATAGCGAGGACTTTATCCTGTTCGATGCACTTCTTCATAGCGTTGATAGCTTCATTCTTGACGAGCTTGGTATCATACACCTTAAGGTCGATCTTGACCTTGGTGTTCGGATCCTTGTTGATTTCCTCGACTGCGAGTTCCGTGCCTTCCTTCATAGCGACGCCGTAAGCTGCACCAGGGCCGGTATAGGCGGTGATGAAGCCGAGTTTTACGGTTTTGCCGGCATCTGCGCTGCCGGAAGCTGCTTTCTTATCTCCGCCGCAGCCTGCAAATGCACCTGCCAGTGCTGCTGCTGCCATAACTGCTGCCATTCCTTTGAGCCATTTTTTCTGCATAATTTTCTACCTCTTTCAATAATCAGCTACTCCGCCCCAAAAGATCGTATGAAGAAATAAAAAACTCCGCCGGCTTTTCTGCCAGCGGAGGCGCGAACGCGGTACCACTCCGATATTTCACTCTATGCCAAGCCAATGCGGGTAAAAAAAAGCCCCTATCTTCTTTCGAAGATAGGGGCGAAGTCTCGCGGTACCACCCTACATTGTACTTAGCAGTCTTATTCGTAACGTGAATGAAACGCCTGTCATTACTCAGTTCACGACAAGGGCTCTCGAGGGATATTATACAAGGCTCTTCGCCGATTCTCACCATCCATCGGCTCTCTTTAGAAGAGATCAAGTACTTTTTGTCTCGTTCATAGCTTTCTTTGGGGGTATTGGGTTTTAGATTGTGATTATTTTACTTCCTGCTTCATGAGTTGTCAAGAGGGATTTTGGAAAAAGTTAAAAAAACTGTTGGTTTGTCAAACATATGTTACACCGTGCTTGATGAAATCATGGAGTGTA
>ENA-UOJH01000139-UOJH01000139.1-human-gut-metagenome-genome-assembly--contig:-C148-NODE-139-length-73968-cov-10.548875_pt1 | contig 73968 bp, 62 predicted proteins | sample MGYA00242345_ERZ723892 | MGnify/ENA metagenome assembly ERZ723892 | reverse complement strand
GTGTCCGAATTTTTCTACGATGATGAACATCATCGGGATGAGGAAGACGCCGAAAATAGTGGCAATGGACGTACCGAAGACGACGGTAATACCCATGGTAACTCGCGATGCAGCGCCGGCGCCGGTGGCGATGGCCAGCGGGATAGAGCCGACGACGAAAGCCAAGGACGTCATGATGATCGGGCGGAGACGGATCTTGGCGGCTTCGATAGCAGCCGATACAGGATCCATACCGCGTTCATCGACACGGACTTTAGCGTATTCGATGATCAAGATAGCATTCTTAGCAGCCAGGCCGATGACGGCCAGGATACCGATTTGGAAGTACAAGTTATTCTGCTGGTTCAGGAGATAAGCAAAGGCCGATGCCCCGAACAGACCGGCCGGCAGGCTGAAGAGTACGGCGAACGGTACTTTCCAGCTTTCATACAAGGCAGCCAGGACGAGGAAGACGAAGAGGATAGCCAAGGCAAAGACATAAACTGTCTTGTTTCCGGCTTCGATTTCTTCACGGCTCATGCCGCTCCATTCATAGGCATAGCCTTCACCTAAGGTGTCGGCAGCGACTTCTTTCAACGCATTGATGGCATCGCCAGAGCTATAGCCATCAGCCGGAGCCCCTTGAATCTTGATAGCCGGGTAGTCGTTGAAGCGGTTGATGATCGACGCCGAACCGATGGGTTTCGGACGGACGAAGTTCGATACGGCTACGAGGTCATTGTTGGAGTTGCGGACGTAGATGTGATTATTGGCATCGACAGTTTCACGGAATTCCGGAGCTGCCTGGATGATGACCTTAAAGTTACGGCCGAAGATGGTGAAGTCATTAACCTGATAGGAGCCGTAGAAGGACTGGAGCGTCGAATAAATGCTGCTCAGGCTGACGCCTTCTTTGGCGACTTTATCGCGGTCGATGTCGAGCTGGTAACCCGGCGTGTCGGCGGCGAAAGCCGTATAAATCGAACCGATTTCCGGGCGCTGGCGGGCTGCAGCCATGAATTTCTGAGCCGTTTCAGACAGTTCAGCTGTCGAATGGCTGCCGCGGTTTTCCAACTGCATCGTAAAGCCCGAAGAGGTACCCATGCCGTCGATTGGCGGCGGGTTCATGGCGATGACCGTAGCCTGAGGCATCTGAGCGCCGCGGGCCATGATTTTGCCGACCAAAGCATCGGCAGACAAATCTTTCGTAGGACGGGCATCCCAATCATCCATGCCGATGAAGGCCGTTGCCGCATTCGGTTTCGGGCCGCCAGCAAGGGTACTGAAGCCGACTACGTTCATGATCTGAGAAACGCCAGGTTGCTGCTGCAACCAATCGCTGATTTCTTCACTGGCTTTTTTCGTTTCTGTTTGGGAAATGCCTTCAGGCAAGGTCATCGTCATCATGACGAAGGCGTTATCTTCCGACGGGACGAAGCCCGTCGGCATAACCTTGAAGACGCCAGCCGTGGCAGCGGTAATGATGATCAGGAAAGCGACGCACCCTTTGAGGTGTTGCTGCAAGTGGGTCAAGCGCAGGCCATACCAGGCGATGAGCCTATCGAAAGCATCATTGAATTGCTGGAAGAATTTGTAAATGCCCTTGGGATTTTCATTCGGTTTGTGGACATTGAGGATAGATGCACACATAGCCGGCGTCAGAGTCAAAGCGACGAAAGCCGAAATGAGGACCGATACGGCAATGGTCAGGGCGAACTGGCGGTAAAGGATACCGCTCATGCCGCTGATGAAAGCGACCGGGATGAAAACGGAAGCCAAGACGCAGGCGACGCCGATAACCGGGTTCTGTACGTTTTCCATGGCGATAATCGTCGCCTCCCGCGGACTTCGAGCATTGTACTTGATTTCGTATTCAACGGCTTCGATGACGACGATAGCATCGTCGACGAGGAGGCCGATGGCCAGAACCATGGCGAACAAGGTCAACGTATTGATAGAGAAGTCAAGGACCTTGAAGCAAGCAAAGGTCCCCAGCAGGGATACCGGGACGGCAATGAGCGGAATCAACGTCGACCGGCCACTCTGAAGGAAGAGGTAAACGATGAGGGCGACCAGCAGCAAGGCTTCAATGAAGGTCTTGATAACTTCTTCGATGGAGGCCCTGACGAAGGTCGTACTATCGTAAACGACTTCATAGTCCATGTCAGACGGGAAAGAAGCCTTCGCCTTTTCCAATACTTTGCGGGCCCCTTCAACGGACTGCATGGCGTTGGCATCAGCAGTCAGACTAATCTGGAACCCGGCTGCATTGCCGCCGTTAAGGTTACTGATGACGGTATAGTCTTTAGAACCCAAGTTGACATCGGCAATGTCGCCGACGCGGACCATAGTACCATCCGGATTCGTACGGATGATGACGTTCTTGAACTGTTCCGCTGTCTGCAAACGGCCATCAGTACGCATAGTATACTGGTAAGTCTGATTATTGGCCGAAGGCTGGGAACCGATGGTGCCGACAGCAGCCTGCGTGTTCTGAACGGTAATAGCCGAGATGACGTCGGTCGGCGTAACTTTCAAGATACTCATCTTCATCGGATTGAGCCAGATACGCATAGCATAGTCAGATCCGAATTCCTGGACGTTACCGATACCAGGGACGGATTTCAGTTCATCCATGAAGTACTGCGTAGCATAGTTCTTCATGAACGTCGCATCGTAAGAGCCATTCGGTGAAATCAAAGCGAATACCATAGCTGTCGAACTCGTCGACTTCTGGATAGTAACACCGGCCTGAGTAACTTCAGCCGGCAGCGTTGACTGGACCTGGCTGACGCGGTTCTGCGTGTTGACCGTATCCATGTCGTCGTCACTGCCCGTTTCAAACTGCGCCGTCATCGAATAGGACCCAGTATCATTAGAAGAACTTTCAATATTGACCAAATCATCGACGCCAATCATCTGACGTTCAATGACGCTGGCAACGGTCGTGCCGATAACTTCGGCATTGGCACCCATATAGGTAGCCGAAACGCGGACCTGCGGCGGCGTGACCTTCGGGTACTTGGCAATCGGCAAGGTCGCCATCGACAACAGACCGAAGATGGAAATGATCAGCGAAATGACGATGGCGAAGATAGGCCGGTCGATAAAGAACTTAGATATCACAATCCCGCCTCCTAACTATTTGTCGATGATGTGTCAGACGACGTATCGGAGCCGTCGTTATCGATATCGGCCTTGGTCAACAAGTGCTGATCCAAGGTAGCGCCCTTGGCTTTCTGATAGCCGTCGACGATAATCGTATCGCCGTCCTGGAGGCCATCGGTGATGACCCAGAACTTACCGACCTTCTGCCCTGGTGTAACTTCGCGGTTCTGCGCCTGGCCATCGCCGTCGATGACGGAAACGTAATATTTGCCCAAAGTCTGCTGAACGGCGCGCTGCGGCACGGACAAGGCATTGCGCTGAATCTGAGTATCGGAGACGACCGTCGCATAAAGGCCCGGGATAAGGAGATTGTCCGGGTTGTCGAAGACGGCCTTGACAATAATCGAGCCAGAGTTGCCATCCATGCCGTGGTTGACCTGAGTGACATGGCCTTCATACGGATACATCGTGCCGTCGCTCAAACGGAGCAGGAGATGATCGCCCCAGCTGCCGGCATTGTCAGCAGCCTGCTTGGTCATCTGCAGGTATTCGGCTTCACTGATAGAGAATTCCACATAGACCGGATTGGTCGAAGAAATGGTAACCAATGCCGTCGAACCGGCAGTCGCAAAGGTACCAATAGGTACGTCATCGACGTTCAATTTACCACTGAACGGAGCATAGACGATGGTATCGTCGACGTTATCCTGAGCGGCATCGACTTGGGCCGCATTAGCATCGACGACAGCCTGCTGCTGCTGTGTAGCCGCTTCCTGGTCCGTAACGGTCTGCTGCGGAATAGCGTCCTGACTAGCCAGCGTCTGGTAACGGCGCAAGTTCAACTGCTGATTGGCCAGGTTCGCTTCGGACTGAGCCTGAGTAGCCTTGGCCTGGGCCAGGGCCGCGTCATAAGTCCGGCTGTCGAGGCGGAACAACGGCTGCCCTTCCGTAACTTCCTGACCGCCTTGAACATATTTCTCTACGACACGGCCGGAAATCTTAGGACGGACAGGCACTTTATCCGTTGCCGTAACGGTACCGCTGTACTCGGCCTTGACCGGCGTGTCTGCGGCGACGACCTTGTACGTGTTGACGGCAACAGGAGCCTTAGTCGCACTTTGGTTGGCCCCACAGCCGGCTAAGAGCGCGGCGACGGTGAGTACGGTGACGCTCATCGTCGCAAGTTTGCATTTTTGTATCATCTTCACTTTCCTCCTATTTCTTTTGATTCCTGGTTTTTAATACCATAGAGCAAGACCTTGATACAGCGCTTCATATAGTCACTAAAAGTGGAATCATAATTGACATCATTAAAATAATCGATAATGTCGTCGGCTGCGCTATGCAGGATGCGCAAGAACAGGAACTTATCAAAAGGCTTGAATTCCCCTGTCTCCTGAGCTTCATCGAGGAGCCGTTCCAAGAGGAGCCAGTCTTTTTTATAACGGGACTGCAAGCGTTCACAAGTACTGGGCATCTTTGCCAAGAGATCCGATGTTTTGCGCACGGATAGGACCTGCCAGTTGTCACTGGGCACGTCGAAATAAGCAATGAGCTTGGCTTCACAAGTCCTGGCAGGGTCGCTGACAATACACTGATGATAAGCATAGATCTTATCGGTAAAATCGGTGATGGCCTGTTCAATGATTTCCTGTTTCGACGAAAAATGTTCGTACAAGGTCCGCTTGCTAATGCGCAGGTTACGGGCTAGATCGTCCATATGGAAATCGGCACCATGACGGTTGATTTCACGAAGGGCTTCATCTAGAATCTTAGTGCGGATATTTTCTGTCATATAAACACGTCCTACTTAAAAAATAATACAAGGTGCTGTCATTGAAACTCAAACTATAAAACTCAGTACCAATCTATAGTTTAATATACAGCACCTTATAAGTCAATAAACAAGTTGATATTATTATTTTCTCAATTCTTCAGCAAATTTCCGAATCGGCAGAATTTTGTACAAAACAGCGCCACAGGCCGCACCAATACAGGTATTGGGCAAAAAGGCGACGACAAAGAACCACAAAGCGACGACTTTGGAATCGAGGACAAAAGCGGCAACGGGATACGCAATGAGGCCGCCCAGAATCCCAGTCCCGACGATTTCCCCGACGACAGCCCCCCAAATGGAATGGGTCTTCTTGTATAAAAGTCCAGACAAGGCGGCGCCGATCATGCTTCCGGGATAGGCCAGAACGGTACCGACGCCCATGGCGATGCGGATGGATGAAATGCAGAAAGCACCCGCCGTCGAATAGCGCCAGCCTACGAGGACCGATAAGAGGACATTGATGAGGTGCTGCAGTGGGAAAACCCGGGCCCCTCCGAAGGGAAAGGATACGAAAGGCGCCAGGAGGACGCCGATAGCGATGAAAATCGCCGTGACGGTCATTTTCTTAAGTTCAGTATTATTCACGATGTACCAAGACCTTTCCATATTGTTGTAATATAGCATCATTTAATTGATAAAAGGCATCGAAGAGACCGGCGTGAAAGGCCCCTGGCCCGGCCTGGCCTCCCCCTGCCAGGGCCAGCTCGCCGCCGATACCCATGGCCAGAATGCCGCCGGCTGCGGCCGTAAACGGGTCGGTCACAGCTGCAAAAGAAGCGATGAGAGACGTCGTCATACAGCCCGTACCCGTCACATAAGTCAGCATAGGGCAGCCGTTATGGACTTCGGCCGTCTGCTGTCCATCAGAAAGGACGTCGATAGCGCCGGTAATGGCCACAGTCGTCCCGAGATGCCTGGCCAGGGATGAAGCCAGCGACGGATCAGCAGCATCCAGGCGGCTGTCGACACCGAAATCTTGACCGCTCTTATGGGCTGCCAGGCAGGTAATCTCTGATGCGTTACCGCGGATAATGGCCATAGGCAGCTCATCTAGCAAGTGCAAGGCCGCCTGGGTCCGGAAGGTCGTGCCGCCCGTACCGACGGGGTCGAAGATGATGGGCACGCCATGGGCGGCAGCTGATTTACCAGCTGCCAGCATCGCCTCCAGCGTCCATGTCTGGAGCGTTCCCAAATTGAGGACCAGGGCTTTGGCAGCCGCCGCCATTTCGGCTACTTCCTCGACGGCGTTGGTCATAGTCGGCGAGGCGCCGATGGCTAACGTCGCATTGGCACAATCGGTCATGGTGACGAAATTGGTGATATGATGAATGAGAGGCCGCTGGCGGCGCAGTTCTTCCAGGCCCTTGGCCACCGTTGAAATGAGTTCCATCGTCATCCCCCTTTTAGATATGAATCTTGAGGATGGCCTTCTTGATAGCCTTCCCCTGCCCGTCAGGCGCACAGAGGCAGCGATGGCCATCAGCTGGCGTAAAGATAGCATACGTTCCCGGCGTCATAGCAATGACCGTATCGGCGGCGACATCGGGATTATAGAACCAGGCATCGCTGTCGGCCCGGCTGTCATCGACGATGGCCCCAGCCTGGCATAAAGGCTGCCAGCCAATGTTCTCTTCGCCGTCGAGGACGTACTGGACGTCGATGTAATCGCGGTGGGCTTCCATCAGACGCTGGCTGGCCGGCGCCGTTTCCGTAACGTCGACGTTCATATAATTGACCGTATCGAAGGTGTGACGTCCAGGCTGTAAGTCCGACTTGACCAGGGAAGACAATTTTTCGATCCACGGCCGGATATATTCCGGCAAGAAACGGCTTTCCTTTTCATATTGGGAAATATTACCTACGAACATGGGTATCCCTCCTAATCTTCGTCGCTGGCTTCGCGGGCTGCGACGTTTTTATCGAACAGGGCATCGGCGAATTGGGCTGCATCGAAGGGGCGCAGATCATCGACGCCTTCACCGACACCGACCCAGCGGACGGGGACACCCAATTCCCGCTTAACTGACAAGATGACGCCGCCTTTAGCCGTCCCGTCTAATTTGGTCAGGACGACGCCCGTCAAGGGGACGACGTCACCGAAGAGTTTAGCCTGGCTGACGGCATTCTGTCCCGTCGTAGCATCGAGGACAAGGAGCGTTTCTTGAGGAGCCCCTTCAATATTACGGCTGGCGACGCGGGCCATTTTCCGCAATTCTTCCATGAGGTTGGACTTGGTCTGCAAGCGGCCGGCCGTGTCGACGAGGAGGATATCCATGCCCTTGGCCTTAGCCGACGCCGTCGCGTCGAAGACGACGGCTGCTGCATCGGCCCCTTCCTGATGTTTGACGATGGGTACGCCGACGCGGTCAGCCCAGATGGTCAGCTGTTCCGACGCAGCGGCACGGAAGGTATCGCCGGCGGCGAGCATGACCGATTTTCCCTGCTGTTTGTAATACTTGGCCAGTTTGCCGATAGTCGTCGTCTTACCGACACCGTTGACGCCGACGATGAAAATGACCCGCGGCCCATCTGTTTCCGGGAGGGGTTCATCGTTTTCATTGAGCAAGGCGACGATGCATTTTTCCAAATACGGGACGACGTCGTTGCCGTCTTTTATTTCCTTCGATTTGACGCCTTTCCTTATCTGGTCCAAGAGGTATTCCGTCGTTTCGACGCCGATGTCTCCCGTGAGCATGACCGCTTCCAGGTCATCGTACATGTCGTCGTCGATTTTGGCATAGCCGCGGACGACGGTTTCGATGTTCTGGATGAGCGAGTGTTTCGTCTTTTCTAAGCCTTTGCGCAGTTTTGAAAAAAATCCCATAGTTATGTTCCTTCCTTTAACAATTCATCTACTTTGACAGTCAGCAGGCGCGATACGCCTTTTTCTTCCATCGTTACACCCAACAAGGTATTGGCCGCTTCCATGGTCTTGCGGCGATGGGTAATGACGACGAACTGCGTCGCACCGCTGTAATTCTTGAGGTATCGGGCCATGCGTTCGACATTGGCTTCGTCCAGGGCCGCGTCGACTTCGTCGACCAGACAGAACGGCGCCGGATGATAGGCCAGAAAGGCCAGGAGCAGGGCGATGACCGTCAGAGCCCGTTCGCCGCCGGAGAGCAGGGTCAAGGACTGCTGCTTCTTTCCAGGCGGGCGAATATAGATTTCCACGCCAGCTTCCAGGATATGTTCCTTGTCGGTCAAGGCCAGTTGGGCCGTACCGCCGCCAAAAAGACGACTGAAGATATCCTGGAAATGGACGCCGATGGCCTTGAAGGCCTTGGCGAATTGTTCAGCCATGGCCGCATCGATTTCAGCGACGACAGTCCGCAGTTTTTCCCGCGATTCTTTCAGGTCATCACATTGACGGACATAGAAATCCCGCTTTTCCAGGGCCGTCTTGAATTCGTCTTCAGCGGCCGGATTGATGGTCCCTAAGGCCGTAATCTGGCCTTTCAAGGAAGCTACCTTGTCGTGGAGCTCTTTCAGCGAGCCTTCGCGACGGCGCTCCATGGCTTCCTGGCGGCTCAGGCCCTGCATGGCCAGCCTTTCTTCGTGATGGCTGATATCGCTCTTGTACTTTTCCCGCTGAATGTCGGCAGCATTGCAACGCTGCTGCCAATCTTGATGGCACCGGCGCAAATCGTCAACGACGCCATCCAAATCCTGACTCTGTTTCAGGGACTCATTGCGGTTCTGATAAAAAGTCTCTTTGGCCTGATCACAGCGGACGGTATCGGCTTCTTTCAAGGTAATATTTTTCGACAATTCTGTCAACAGGCGGGCCGCTTCTTCCTGGCGGTGCCGCAAATCCTGGCGGCGCTGGGTCAGGGCCTGTTCTTGAGCCGTCAGTTCCTGCTGCCATTTGTCATGCTGGTGCAGCTGGTCATCGCCATGGCTAACCTGTTCCGTCAATTTGGCTACGGCAATCTGCCTTTCCGTCAAGGTCTGGCGGCACTGAGCTGCTTCGGCCTTGGCAGCATCACAAGCATCCTGCCACTGCCGGACATCGGCAGCCGGTCCCGTTTCCATATCCGCCAAGGAAGCTTCCTTAGCTACCAGCTGAGCCTGCATATCGGCCCGTTCCCTTTCTAAGCTTTCAACGCGCTGGTCAAAATCGGCCAGGACCTGGCGGATATCGGCCAGACTTTTCTCTTCCTGGTCACCTTGCCAGCTGGCCTGTTCTGCAGCCTGGCTGGCTTTGCGCCAAGCTTCTTCAGCCTGAGCCAGTTCCCGCGCAGCCCCTTCAGCCTGTTGGCGCAATTCCCGGCCCTCAGCGGCCAGGGCCTCCAGGCGCTGGCGGCCACGGCTGCACGTTTCCTGCAATTCCTGCAGCAGGGCCCGACGGCTGATGAGAGAGCCTTCTTGATTACGGGTGCTGCCGCCAGTCAGGGAGCCGCCAGGGTTGAACTGCGTCCCGTCGAGGCAGACGATGCGCAGGCGATGGCCATATTTCCGGGCTACCGTCGATCCTGTATCCATCGTATCAGCCAGGAGGGTTCGCCCTAAGAGCGACGAAAAGACCTTTTCATATTTCGCATCATAAGAAATGACATCAGAAGCGAAACCGAGCATCCCCGGCTCGCCAGCAGCCCGTTCTTCATCGGCCGTCCGCGACCGGCTGCGCAGCGTATCGAGCGGTAAGAAGGTCGTCCGGCCGGCTTTTCTTTCTTTTAAATAAGAAATAGCCTGTTTGGCAGCCCTTTCGTCTTCGGCGACGACGTAGCGGACGGCACCGCCTAGGGCGACGTCGATGGCGACGGCAAAATGCGACGGAATCTGACAGAGCTCGCCGACAGCGCCACACAGATGACTACGCCAGGGCTGGCTGGCCGTCAGAACGACTTTGACAGCTCGACCCAGGCCTTCATGTTCCTGCTCCATGCTCTGGAGAACACGTATACGCTGGGAAGCGGCATCGACATCGCCGCGCAGACGGCGGTATTCGTCTTCCCCTTTTTTCAAGCGCTGCCCTTTTTTCTGAGCTGTCTGCCGCAGCCAAAGGGCCTGCTCTTCAAAGGCAGCTGCTTTCTTCTGCCATCCTTCATGCTGCGCCTGGGCTTCATCATAGCGGGCTTTTGCCGCTGTCAGGGCCTGCTTCTTATCTTCCCACTGCTTCAGGGCCTGCTGGCAGGCAGCTTCATTTTCCTCTAGGCGGCGGCGCAAGTCTTCGCTGTCCCGGCGCAGCATGAAAGCATCGCGGCTGCGCTTGGAATTGGCGTCGACTCGCTCCTGTAGGGCTTTGGCTGCCGCTTCAGCCTTCGCTTCGGCCTGGCCGAATAACGTCTGGGTCAGGACTAGGGCCTTTTGGGCCGCAGCTAGTTCGGCCGCTTTCTGGTCCTTTTGGACCTGCAAGGTTTCTTTCTGTTCCTGCCAGGCGGCCTGCCGCTGTTGCAACTGAGCGGCATCGTCAGCGGCCTGGGCTTCGTTCTCAGCCAGTTCTGCCTGCCGCTGCCGGCAGGCTTCACGGCGATGGACTAGGCTGTCCAGCTCGTTGTGGACGGCCATCGCTTGTTCATCTAGGCGCCGCAGTTTTTCGTCGTCTGCAGCCATGACCTCTAACAAGGCCTTACGCTTTCCCTCAACAACTGCTAATTCCCGAGCCGCTTTGTCTTCTTCTGCTGCAGCCGTCATGCGGCTGTTCTCCGCTTTGGCCAAGAGGCGTTCGCTGTTGCGCAGTTCCTGTAAGGTCACCGTCCCTTCATAAGCCAATCGTTCCCTGTCGAGGCAGCGGAACTTCTGCAGTGTTTCCGCCTGTTCCTGTAACGGTTCCAGCCGTTCTTCGAGGACGCTCATGAGGTCGCGGATACGCTCCAGGTTGCGTTCGGTCTCGGCAATCTTGCGCAGGCCGTCGGCCTTGCGGCCTTTGAAGCGGCTGATACCGGCAACTTCTTCAAAGATGACCCGCCGTTCTTCAGGCTTACTGTTGAGGATGCGGTCGACGCGGTTCTGTCCGATGACGGCCATAGAGTCCTGGCCAATACCGGTATCGGCAAAGAGGATATGGATATCCTTCAGGCGGCACGGCCGACGGTTGATATAGTATTCACTGTCGCCAGAGCGGAAAAGGCGCCGCGTGACGACGACTTCTGTAAATTCCGTATCCAAGGCGTGATCGCTGTTATCGAAATACAACGAGACTTCCGCTGCTCCCTGGGGCCGACGGGTCTGGGTCCCGGCAAAGATGATATCTTCCGATTTCTGCCCCCGCAGCTGACGGACATTCTGTTCCCCCATGACCCAGCGGACGGCATCGGAAATATTGCTCTTGCCGCTGCCATTGGGCCCGACAATGGCCGTAATGCCCTTGTCAAAAGTCAAGGTCGTCTTATCTGCAAAGGATTTGAATCCCTGCAGTTCCATTTTCAATAGTTGCATAATTTCTACTCTCTCTGTGGACTGACTGGACGAACACGATATGGCACCGCACGACAGCCCTGATTATTTACTCGTACAATTAATCATACCATAATTACCGGCCTGCCGCCACCACGGCGTCGCCAGCCAGGGCCCGGCAAAGTTTGTGTAAAATATCAGTGAAAGCCTTGACGAGTCCTGTCTTAATGGATTATATTAGAATTTGGGTTTGAAGGCCCTTATTCTGCAGAAAGGGAGAGTACCGTAATGATTCAAGTTTATAAGCACAGCAACGGCCATCTGGAAGATAATATTTCCCTGGCATCGGCTGAAAAAGGATCCTGGATCCACGTCGTAAATCCTGATTCCGAAGATTTACAGCTCGTATCCATGGTCACGGAAATCCCCACTGATGTTCTGAAAACCGCCTTGGACACGGAAGAACGTTCCCACGTCGAAATCGAAGACAATTACATCTTCGTCGTCATCAACATCCCGATTATTTTGGAAACAGATAGTTATGACACCTTGCCGCTTGGCATTTTCATTACACCGGACTTCATCATCACCCTCTGTATTCAAGAAACAGAAGTCATGCGCGCCTTTACGGAGAACAAGTATCCCTTATTCTATACATTCAAGAAGACGCGTTTCTTATTCCAGATTCTGTACCGTTCGGCAACGCTGTTCCTGCGTTACTTAATGCAGATCAATCGCCGGACCGATGACATCGAGGAAATCCTGCGCCATTCCATGCGTAACAAGGAATTCTTCCTGCTCCTGGAATTACAAAAATCCTTGACGTACTTCACATCGGCCCTGCGCAGCAACGGCATCGTCATGGAACGGCTCATGCGCCTGCGCCGCAATACGTCACTCCACCATCTCATCAAGATGTACGAAGAGGACGAAGACCTCTTGGAAGATGTCATCATCGAGAACAAGCAGGCTATCGAAATGGTCGAGATGTATTCCAACATCCTCATGAATATGTCCGATACCTTTGCGTCCATCATTTCCAACAACCTGAACCTGGTCATGAAATTCCTGGCTTCCATTACGATCATGCTAGCCGTCCCGACGATTATCTTCAGTCTGTGGGGCATCAACGTCCCCGTCCCCTTCCAGGACACCGAAGTCGGCTTCTATTACGTCGTAGGCATTGCCATGTTCTGCACCGTCGTCGCCGTCATCATGCTCTGGCGAAAGGATTTATTCTGAAAAGCCTTGTACCATGCTCTTTATGGGCTCAAAAGAGCGGCGATGAATGGGACAGGGTCCGTATTTTTGCAACGCTTCCATATGCATTTTCGTCAAATATCCCTTATGCACGGCAAAGCCGTACTGGGGATATTTTTTGTCATATTCGACCATGAGGCGGTCACGCGTGACTTTAGCGATAATGGAAGCTGCTGCAATGGATGCGCTCAGGGCATCGCCGTGGACCAGGGACTTATGGGGCACCTTCAGTTCCCGAAGAGGCATGGCATCGACTAAGACGGCATCGGCAGGAACGGTCAGGCCGTTCACGGCATCATACATGCCCTGCATGGTAGCGTGATAAATATCGAGTTCGTCGATTTTCTTTTCCGACTTGGCCACGCAGGACACGGCAACGGCTTCGGCCATGATCTTATCATAGAGTATGTCCCGCTTGGCTGGCGAAACCTTTTTACTGTCATTGAGGCCGGGACATTCCCAATAGGGCGGTAAGATGACAGCGGCTACCATGACCGGGCCGGCAGCCGGACCACGGCCGGCTTCGTCAATACCGGCCACGTGATATAATTCATCGTTATAGTAAATACTTTCTTGGGCATACATGTGAAGGACCCGTTCTCGTTCCGCTTCTTCCCGGACCTTCTGGCGCATATAAGAGGCAGCCAATTTTCGGACCGACACGCGGCCGTCTTCCTTCATGGCTGCCAGGAGAGATTGGACGTCGCCGCCAGCAGCCAGGCGGGCTTTAAGGTCGGCGACGCGGAGTTTCTCGATATCCATGGTTAGCCCTCCCCTTCCCATTCACCCAGGCGATCCAGGGAAATGGCACCGATCTTGCCTTCGCGGAATTCCTTGAGGATGAGCTTATACGTCTTTTCTAAGTCAACGATGCCACCGGAAACGATACAGCCCCGCTTGCGGCCGATAGCTTCGATTGTATCCATCGGTTTTTCACAGAGATTTTCCAGCTTATAGCGGCTCTTCAATTCATCAGGATACTGAGCCGACAACTGTTCGATGAGCTGCATGATGACCGTTTCCATGTCGAAGACCGTATCGGAAATAGCCCCTGTCGCTGCCAGCCGGTAGGCGCTGACCTGGTTTTCCAGTTTAGGCCACAAGACGCCTGGCGTGTCCAGAAGGTCGAGCTGGTCACCGATGTGGACCCACTGCTTGCCTTTCGTTTCGCCAGGCTTGTCAGCCGTCTTAGCTGCGCTGCGGCGGGACAGTTTGTTGATGAGCGTCGATTTGCCGACGTTAGGGATGCCTAGGATCATCGTGCGGACAGCGCGATTCTTGAGGCCTCGTGCTTTCCAGCGGGCCAGCTTCGGCGCTGCCAGGGAGCGGACCAGCGAAATGAGCTGTTTCACACCCTTGCCGCCTTTGCTGTTCAGGGCCAGGACTTTGCGGCCTTGCTGTTTGTAATGGGCCACCCATTCGTCGAGGACAGCCGGATCTGCTAAGTCGGCCTTGTTCAGGACGACGATGGACGGCTTGTCGCCGATGAGCGACTTGATCATGGGATTGGTGCTGCTCATGGGGATGCGGGCATCGACGAGTTCGATGACGACGTCGATGATCTTAAGATTTTCCTGAATAAGGCGCTTGGCCTTGGCCATATGGCCGGGATACCAGTTGATTATCATAGTGTTCTCCTTTGGTGATGAGAAAAAGGGCCTTCACATGAACATTTCGCCTATCATGTAAGGACCCTTTAACTTTAATGTTTGACGTTTGATGCTTGATGTTTGACGTGAGTTTTAAATTTTCATCCATTTCCATCAAACATCAAACTTTCAACTTCAAATTTCTATATTAGCCTTCTCTTGTTTCGCTGAGTTTCTGGATGTGGGCGACGACTTCGTCAATCGGTTTGGCTCCTAAATCGCCTTTAGAACGGTCACGCAAGCCGAGGGTGCCATTTTCCATTTCTTTATCGCCGATGACAGCCATGTAAGGAACTTTTTCCATCTGGGCTTTACGGATCTTGTAGCCAATCTTTTCGCTGCTTTCATCGACTTCGACGCGGATGCCCAATTTCTTAAACTTCTTAGCCAGGTCTTTGCAGTAAGCCAGGTGTTTGTCGGAGATAGGCAAGAACTTAATCTGAACCGGAGCCAACCATACCGGGAAAGCACCTGCATAGTTTTCAGTAATGATGCCCAAGAAGCGTTCGATACTGCCGAAGCAAGCACGATGTACCATGACCGGACGATGTTTCTGACCATCTTCGCCGATGTAGGTCATGTCGAAGCGTTCCGGCATGAGCATATCGAGCTGGATGGTACCGCACTGCCAGGTACGACCGATGGAGTCTTTCAAGTGGAAGTCCAGTTTCGGACCATAGAAGGCGCCATCACCTTCGTTGATGACGTACGGAATGTGGCGTTCTTCGATGACATCATGCAGTGTCTTCGTAGCCAGTTCCCAGATTTCGTCGGAACCCATGGAGTCTTCCGGACGAGTGGACAATTCGACGTGGTATTCCAGACCGAACTGTTTGTAAGCCTTGTCGAAGAGGTCCATGACACCGGAGATTTCTTGTTTCATCTGGCTCGGCAACATGAAGATATGGGCATCGTCCTGAGTGAAGCAGCGGACGCGGAACAGGCCGTGGAGGGCACCATGGAGTTCATGGCGATGGACCAGGCCGAGTTCAGCCATGCGCATCGGGAAGTCGCGGTAACTGTGGACATTGCTCTTATAGACCAGGATGCCGCCTGGGCAGTTCATCGGTTTGATGGCATAAGGCTGATCATCGATGGTTGTAAAATACATATTGTCGCGGTAATGATCCCAGTGACCGGACTGTTCCCAGAGATGACGGTTGAGGATCATCGGCGTCATGATTTCATCGTAATCGGCTTCGTCATGGAGTTCATGCCAGAATTTGAGCAAGTTGTTGCGCAGGATCATTCCCTTGGGATGGAAGAACGGGAAGCCAGGACCTTCTTCATGGAAACTGAACAAGTCGAGTTGTTTACCCAGTTTGCGGTGGTCACGTTTTTCAGCTTCTTCCATCATCTTCAAGTATTCATCGAGTTCCGATTTCTTTTCAAAAGCGGTCCCATAAATACGCTGAAGCATCTTGTTGTGTTCATCGCCGCGCCAGTAAGCACCGGCAACAGTGCGCAGTCTAAAGGCCTTGACAGCACCGGTTGAAGCGCAGTGCGGGCCGGCACAGAGGTCGATGAAGTCGCCCTGGCGGTAGATGGAGATGACTGCATCTTCCGGAAGGTCTTCGATGAGTTCTACTTTATAATCCTGGCCAGCGTCTTTGAAGAGTTTCAAAGCATCGGCACAGGATAAGACTTCTTTAGTGATGGGAAGATTTTCTTTGACAATCTTAGCCATTTCAGCTTCAATGGCAGGAAAGTCTTCCTGTGTGAAACGGTGTTCTGTATCGAGGTCGTAGTAGAAACCGTTTTCAATGGACGGGCCAATGGCGAATTTGACGCCCGGGAAGAGGTGCTGAATAGCTTGAGCCATGACATGGGATGCTGTATGGCGAAGCGTATCTTTCCCTTCCTGGTCAGCGAAGGTAAGGAATTCAACGGTCGAGCCGTCGACGATGGTTTCACGGAGATCTGTGACTTCACCGTTTACCTTTGCGACTAATACTTTCTTTGCAAGACTATTGCTGAGCTGTTTGACAGCTTCGGCAAGAGAGATGCCATCGGGAAACTGTTTTTTGCTTCCGTCTTTTAACACTAATTCTGCCATTACAAACATCCTCCTTAATAAAAAAAGCTCTCGTCCTCAAGGGACGAGAGCATAACTCACGTGGTTCCACCCTAGTTCACCGGAAAAAACTTCCGATGTACTCAAACGCGATAACGGGGCGACCGGGATTCCCTACTCGCTTCGGAAATCCTGCTCCAAGGCGGTAACTTGCCAGACTTCATAAAGCACTCTCACCATCGTGCCTCTCTCTGTAATAAAGGAGCTATCAAGTGTTGTCCTTTTCAAAGCATCATACATATCTCTATGTATGCGTAAATTATACGGCAGGAACTGGGGGTTGTCAAGGATTTAGTTGTTAGTTGTTAGTGGCTAGGGGTTAGGGGGCTAACTGCTAACAGCAAAAAAGGGACTATCGCACGAAGGCTTTTGCCATCATGCGAGGTCCCTTGAACTTAAAAGTTTTTCGTTTACCGTGATGGGATAATATTTTTAATCCCCTACGACAAACGATGAACGATCTACGATCAACGTAAAAAGAGGCTGTCGTAAGACAGCCTCTTTTTATCATGCACGGTTAGATAACTTATGCAATGCCTTTCTGTTTCTTGATAGCTTCTGTGAGGAGCGGGAGAACTTTAAAGACATCGCCTACGATACCATAGTCGCAGACTTTGAAGATTGGAGCATCTTCGTCTTTGTTGATAGCGATGATGCAATCAGAACCAGTCATGCCAGCCAAGTGCTGGATAGCACCGGAAATAGCGCATGCAATGTAGATCTTCGGACCAACTGTTTTACCAGTCTGGCCAACCTGATGGAGAGCATCAATCCAGCCAGCGTCAACAGCTGCACGGGATGCACCAACAGCGCCGCCGAGGACGTCTGCGCATTCTTTGAGGATACCGGTCTTGAACGGTTCTTCACTGTTCATGCCACGGCCGCCAGCAACGATAACGTCAGCATCTTCGATTTTAACGCCTTCGCCGCCCAATTTGATGAGTTCGACGAATTTGGTCATGAAGTCAGCATCGGAGAGGTTAGCTTTCTTTTCGATGACTTCGCCAGTTGCAGAAAGATCTGCTTCCGGTTTTTTGAAGACATGCGGACGGACAGTACCCATCTGCGGACGGTTGTCCGGGCAGATGATTTCAGCCATGATGTTGCCGCCGAGAGCCGGACGGGTCCATACGATGGTCTTCTTGTCGTCGTCAACGCCGAGCTGTGTGCAATCAGCGGTGAGGCCAGTCTTCAAAGAGTTAGCGACACGCGGGCCGAGGTCACGACCGATATTCGTAGCGCCAACGAGGAATACGTTCGGTTTTTCTTCATGGAAGAAATCGCAAATAACTTTTGCATAAGCCGTCGTATTGTAATGTTCGAGCTGGGGATCATCATAAACGAATACTTTATGAGCACCGTGAGCGATAAGTTCCTGAGCCAACGGTTTTACGTCTTTACCAATGAGGATTGCACCGACTTCGTCGCCGATGGTGTCAGCCAAGATGCGAGCCTGGCCCAACAATTCGAAAGATACATCACGTAATTTGCCTTCGAACTGTTCAGCAATTACATAAATGCCTTTATATTCTGCTAAATCCATTTTCACTGTTCCTCCTTAGATTAAATGATTTTCTGGGCAACCAGTTTTTCCATAACCTGGTCGACGATTGCCTGTTCGTTGTCATCTTCAACTTTGAGAACGAGACCACCGGATCTCTGAGGCGGTGTGAAAATCTTGCGGACTTTAGTCGGAGAGCCAGACAAACCAATCTGAGCGTCATCAGCTGCAACAGCAGCAGCGTCCAAGTTCGGGATTTCGCGGCGTTTTGCTTTCATCGTGCCACGAATGGTCGGGAAACGCGGTTCGTTCAAGTCTTTAACAGCCGTAATCAATACCGGGAAGTTAGCTTCTGTTACGATATAGCCTTCTTCGTTTTCCTGCTGAACAGTAACTTTGTCGCCTTCGACTTTGATGTCGCGGGCATACGTAATCTGAGGAATACCGAGTTCGCAAGCGATCTGCGGACCAACCTGTGCGGTATCGCCGTCGATAGCCTGTTTGCCGCAGAGGATGATATCGAACTGTTCGATACCTTTGTCAGCAGCCAATTTTTTGATAGCCTGTGCCAAAGCATAGCCCGTAGCTAACGTATCGGAACCACCGAGTTTGCGGTCGGACAGAAGATATGCATCGTCAGCGCCCATTGCGAGGCCTTCACGAAGAACGTCTTTTGCCTGATCAGGACCCATCGAGAGCAAAGTTACTTTGACGTCTTTGTCAGCATCTTTCAACTGAAGAGCTGCTTCCAAAGCATTCTGGTCGAAGGGGTTAAAAATGTTAGGAACACCAGCACGAATGACGGTATGTTTTACGGGGTCAATCTTAACTTCTGCTGTGTCCGGAACTTGTTTGACACATACCAATATTTCCATTTACGTTTGCCTCCTAAAATCTTTTTTATGTAACAGGCTTGGCTTGATGCCAAGCCTGCATCATAAACTTCACTTATCTTAACAGAGCACCGCCTGTAACCATGAGCTGAACTTCGTTCGTGCCTTCGTAGATCTGAGTGATCTTAGCATCGCGCATGTGACGAGCAACCGGGTATTCTTCGCTGTAGCCATAGCCACCGAAGATCTGGACAGCTTCAGTCGTTACGCGCATAGCAACGTCGGAAGCAACGCGTTTTGCGATAGCAGCGTCAACCGTGAAAGGTTTGCCTTCCTGTTTCTTGCAAGCAGCTTTGTAAACGAGGTTACGAGCAGCTTCAATCTGCATCTTCATGTCAGCCAGTTTGAAGGAAATGGACTGGAATTTGCAGAGCGGTTTGCCGAACTGTACACGCTGTTTGGAGTATTCAACAGCATCTGCCAAGGCAGCTTCTGCAATGCCGAGAGCCTGAGCAGCAACGCCGATACGGCCGCCGTCCAAGGTCATCATAGCAACCTTGAAGCCTTTGCCTTCTTCACCGAGCATGTTTTCAGCCGGAACTTTGACGTCCTGGAATACGAGTTCCATGGTCTGCGAAGTATGGATACCCATCTTGTCTTCTTTCTTGCCGTAAGTAAAGCCCGGAGTACCGTCTTCAAGGATGAAGGCTGTAATGCCGTGGTTGCCTTTGCTCTTATCGGTCATAGCGAAGACGATGTAAATGTCAGCAGCGCCGCCGTTGGTGATGAAGATTTTGGAGCCGTTCAGCGTGTAAGTGCCGTCATCGTTCTTCGTAGCAATGGTCTGCTGGCCGGAAGCATCAGTACCTGCGTTCGGTTCGGTCAAGCCGAAAGCACCAAGTTTAGTACCTTCAACCAAAGGAACGAGGAATTTTTCTTTCTGAGCTTCTGTACCAAACTGCCAAATCGGGTTAGCGCAAAGGGAAACCGTTGCCGACAAGGTGATAGCAACACCAGCGTCGTATTTAGCCAATTCTTCAACAGCGAGGATGTAGCTCAAAACGTCGCCGCCGTCATCGCCGGAACCGCCGTATTTTTCTTCGAAGTAAGCGCCGGTAATACCGAGGCTGAGCAATTCGTCGATGAGTTCTTTGTCATAAATACCTTTGTGGTCGCGTTCTGTAATGGTCGGTGCTAATTTCTTTTCGCCGAAATCATGAGCGAGTTTCAAGAAGTCCTGTTGAATATCTGTTAAGTTAAAATCCATGATGTTTCCACTCTCCTTAGTGTATAGTTAGTTTAGTAAAGCCATGAGATAAAAATCTGAACACTGAGGCGATACATTTCCAAGCAAAAATTCTGTTTGGATATATATTCACACCGCCTCACTGCTTACAAGTGCATTGTACAACTTTTCACATGTTAAATCAATAGCAAAAAGCCTATAAAACACAATATCACTATTCTATTTTCTCATCCTAAAACTTTAACAAGACTTTTTTGTACTAATTGAAGGAAAAAGATTAAAATCTTCTTGACATGGTAGGCCTTGTTTTTCCAACATGCGCTATTGTACGTATGCCTAACTATACCGGTTACAAATATTAAGGAAAGCTTACTGTTGTATTATAGCACGGATACCCCGGAAGTTGTCAAGGATATGTGCTGTAATTCCCCAAATTTTATAATTTTCATACGTATAAATCTTGACGTTATACGTCCGGCGCTGTTTCCAGCCAGTCTGATTGGAAATGTCCAGCCCCTTGGGAAAGCCCGGTGCCGGCCGGGTAGCCAATTCGACGCGGCCGATTTCCGGTTCATGGTCATCGAACCAGGATAAGGGAACGGTAAAAGTGTGGTCTACTTCGCCTCGGCTGAGGATGAAATCATCCGTATCCATATAGGCGGCAAAGGGCCATACCGTAACGCCTACGGGTGATTCCATATAGTCCAGGGGACCCCAGACGTGAATATGGGCCGCATCGACGCCGAGTTCTTCCTGCGTCTCCCGCAAGGCCGCTTCCAGAGCGCTGTCGTCGCCGTCGTCGATGCGGCCTCCTGGGAAGCAGACATCTCCAGGCTGCCAGCCCAGTTTGCTGCTACGCACTTCAAATACAGCCTGTTCTTCCCCATCTTTGTAAATAATCGGCACTAAGACGGCACAAGCCCGCGTGTTCATGCAAGTATTCTGGCGGACGATGCGGTCCGGCCAAGGCTTAAAGGTTTTCATGCCAGTCTCCTTTCTGATAAAAAGACTAAGTTACAAGAAGTACAAAGTAAAAGAGGCTGCCTTCATGGGACAGCCTCTTTTGCATGTTAACTATTTTACGACAATGTTGATGATTTTCTTCGGTACGACGATGAATTTGACTATTTTCTTATTGCCGATGAATTCCTGGATGTGCGGTAAAGCCAGGACTTTTTCTTGCAAAGCATCTTTGTCGATGTCGACGGCTACAGTCAGGCGATCGCGTACTTTGCCGTTGATCTGGACAGGCAGTTCGATTTCATCGACGACGAGGGCCGATTTGTCGACTTCCGGCCAATCCTGAGCATGGACGCTGCCTTCAAAGCCACATTTCTGCCAGAGTTCTTCCGTAATATGCGGCGTGAAGGGAGCTAGGATTTTGAGCAAGTTCTTGTTGGCTTCCATGGCAATGGCTTTGTGGATAGTCTTATTAGCACCGACATAGGCATGCATGGCATTGACGTATTCCATAATCGAGCTGACAGCCGTATTGAGGCCGTAATTGCCGTCTGTGCCGCAAACGTCTTCTGTGACCTTGGCAATGGCCTTGAATTCCTGGAAACGCAGTTCTTTTTCGGCTTCCGTATAATCCGTCCCTTCCAGGCCATCTTTGACCAAATCCTGGAACTGATGGACGATGCGCCATACACGATTGAGGAAGCGGTAAGAGCCTTCGACGCCTTGGTCAGACCAAGCCAGGTCGCGTTCGGGCGGAGCGGCAAAGAGGATGAACAGGCGGGCCGTATCGGCGCCGTATTTAGCAATAATTTCTTCCGGCGATACGATGTTGCCTTTGGATTTACTCATCTTGCTGCCGTCGAGGAGAACCATGCCCTGTGTCAACAGGCGTTCAAAAGGTTCGACATTGTTGACCAGGCCGGCGTCATAGAAGACCTTCATGAAGAAGCGGGAATACATGAGATGCAGGATAGCGTGTTCGATGCCGCCGATATACTGGTCGACGTTCATCCAATGGTTGGCCTTCTTCGGATCCCAAGCCTTTTCATCATTGCGGGCATCGGTATAGCGGAGATAGTACCACGACGAGCAGACGAAAGTATCGATAGTATCCGTTTCACGCGTAGCCGGGCCGCCGCATTTCGGGCACGTGCAGTGAACGAAGTGTTCACTCGTAGCCAGCGGCGATACGGCGCCAGCCGTGAACTTGACGTCTTCCGGCAGCTTGACCGGCAACTGATCTTCCGGTACGAGCTGTTCCCCGCATTTCGGGCAGTAGATGATAGGAATCGGAGCGCCCCAATAGCGCTGACGGGAAATGAGCCAGTCGCGCAGGCGATAGTTGACGCGGCGTTTCCCCAAGCCCTTTTCTTCCATATAATCGATGATGGCTTTCATGGCTTTATGCATTTCCATACCCGTGAAAGGACCGGCATTGACCAGGACACCGTCCTTGTCTTCATAGGCATGGTCCATGTCTTCCAGTTTCAGTTCATGGTCTTTCGGCTGCAGTGTGATGATCTTAGGAATGTTATATTTCGTAGCGAACATCCAGTCACGCTGGTCACCGGTCGGTACGCCCATGACGGCACCAGTACCATAATCATAGAGGACGTAGTTAGTGATCCAGATCTGGACGCTCTTGCCTGTCAGCGGATGGACGCAATCGATACCGGTATACATACCGATTTTTTCCGATTCCGTGCTCGTCCGTTCAATATCGCTGGTATTGCGTACTTTTTCACAGAACGCTTCCAGTTTGGCTTTCTTAGGATTGTTTTCCAAAATCTTGTGGACCAGCGGATGTTCCGGCGGCAGGACGACGAAAGTGACCCCATAAATCGTGTCAGGACGCGTCGTATAAACGGCGACTTTTTCCTTTAAGCTGGGAATGTCGAAACTGAATTCCAAGCCTTCGCTGCGGCCGATCCAATTCTTCTGCATAGTCTTGACGCGTTCCGGCCAGCCAGGCAGGAGTTTCAAATCGTCGAGCAGGCGATCTGCATAGTCGGTAATCTTGAAGAACCACTGTTTCAAGTCCTTTTTGACGACCGGTGTGTCGCAACGCCAGCATTTGCCTTCGATGACCTGTTCGTTGGCCAATACGGTGTTGCATTTTTCGCACCAGTTGACTTTAGCTTCTTTACGGTAAGCCAGGCCCCGTTTGTAAAGCAGCTCAAAGATCCACTGCGTCCATTTGTAGTATTTTTCGTGGCACGTAGCGACTTCACGGTCCCAGTCATAAGACAGGCCCAGCGCTTTCTGCTGGCGTGTCATGTTTGCGATATTGCTGTATGTCCATTCTGCAGGCGGGATATTGTGCTTGATAGCTGCGTTTTCTGCAGGCATACCGAAAGCATCATAGCCCATAGGATGCAAGACGTTATAGCCGTTCATGCGGCGATAACGGGCAATGACGTCACCAATCGTGTAATTGCGGACATGCCCCATGTGCAGGTTACCCGACGGATACGGGAACATTTCCAATACGTAGTACGGCGGCTTGCCGTTGTCTTCGGTGCAGCAGTCGCATTTACTTTCTTCCCATACGTGCTGCCATTTCTTTTCTATTTCCTGTGGAATATACTTTTCCAATTGTGAGAGCCTCCTATCCTGCCCCAGTCAAAATACAGACAGTCTGTACTACAGCGTCTTGAATATTATTATAGTGGCAGGGCGTCGTCAAGTCAATTCATGTTTTGCAAAACGCTGCCAAAAATGTGCTGGTTCAAAGCCTTTACGCCAGAAAGCAGCGCCGCCTAAGCCATAAGCCTGGACCAGTCCGGCTTTGGCCTTCAGTGACTTTTCATCTTCAAACCAGATCTTGACGATCCCCGTCGTCAGCGGAAGTTCCAGGTAATAGAGCTGCAGATCATCGTTCCAGATGACATAGTCCTTATATGTCTTGAGAATATCTTCACTATCAGCCATAGTCAGGGTGCGGACGAAAAGCTTGCCCTTGCCGCTGTTCTTATGCACCGGAGCAGTGGCAGCAGCTTTGGGCGCCGTCTTGATACGACGCGGCAGGATGCGGCGCTTATACGTTTCCCCATCGAGCTCGATAGGCATGATGACCGGCTGTTTGGCCAGGCGAATATTTTCTTGTTCTGCCGTCACGACTTGGACCTGCATCGGCCCAGCCGCTTCTTCAGCCGTTTCTTCTCTGGCTTCGCTGTATTTCACGCCTTTCACCGGCGGGGCACCGACGACAGCTGGCCAGTCATGGATATTTTTCGGCAAATCGCGGCCATCGTTGGATTCATACCACAAGCGCGTGTACAGAGGCATGCCCAACAGGACTTTCGACGGCGGTACGAGGTCAATCGTATTCTGTACGGCCCGTTCGACCCAGGGATAGGAAGCGACAGGTCCGGCCGTCGCGCTGCCCCGGCCGAACTGGTCATAGGCCATGACCATGAGGTAGTCGAGATGCGGTGCCAAGGCCGCCCGATCATAGACCAGGGACCAGTTCGGACTATCTGAAACAGGCGTGACATCCATAGAAAGCTGGATGCCATAAGCATGGCAGGCCTGGGAAAGTTTGACCACAAAAGCTGTCAAAGCATTTTTATCGCTGTAATTGACGTTTTCAAAGTCGATGTTATAGCCTTTGAAATCATATAATAAGGCGTAGCCGATGAGCTGGCGGACCATCATATCCTGGAGACGGCTGTTGCCCAGCACCTGATGGGTCAGTTTGGGATTGAAATTATTGTCAATCAAAGGCCACATAGCGTATCCCTTGCTGGTATACGTCGAAGCCAGCATATCGAAGTCGGGGTTGCGCAGTTCGACGCCGTTTTCCGTCAATCGGAAGGCGCAAGGCGACATGACGGGCTGACGGGTCTGCAAAGACGGCAGGCCGGCATCTTCCTCCATAACAGGGTCCCAAAACAGGACCGTCCCCATCTTCCCTTCTTTAGTCACTGTCGGTGTTGTATCCTGTATCTGGCGGAGTTCCGGCACGGTACGGACAGGCTGGGCCGGCGGCAGGAGTTCGTTCTTTTCCGTCGTCCCGTTGCCCAGGACATAGCTGATGCCCAAAGGACGGCGGACATGGCGGATATTGATGGTCCGGCCGCCGCTGACAGCCCGCCCTGGCAGCGTCAGCTGGACATTCTCATTCTGCCAGGCCGTCGATCCGTTCTGGGCCTTCGGCAGGCGGAACCAATACGTCCCCTTGGCATGGTCGGCTTCACGAATGCCGTACTGTTCCAATGCCTTGTCAGAGACGAGCCAGCGTCCCTGATCTTCGACGATTTCCAAATCTTTGATGGCTTCAGCAGGAATGGGATTGGCTACGGTAGGTACGCTGAAAGCCGGGTCCGACGCCTTGGCCCTGTCTACAACCGCCCCATTGGCCCAGGAAACGGTACTCAGGGACAGACAGATCAAAGCGGCCAGACAGGATGTCCGCATAACATGGTTGTATTTCATCGTCATTTTGCTCCTCACCAGGATTGGAAAAAAGTCCCCAATCCTGTATAATTCTATGGTAACCGTGAACCTTTTTAATGTTCCGTTCACATTGTTTCATTATACCACAACAAAGGGGTGTTTTATATTGCATCAATATCTATTTTTTATCGGGTCCTTCCCGATCCGTGCTTATGGGTTGCTATTCATGCTGGGCATTGTCTCTGCCGGCATTACAGCTTACTATATCATGAAACGCGACGGCCGGGGCTGGCACGTCCACATCTTTGATTTCACCATGTATTGCGGCTTGTCGGGTATCGTCGGTGGCCGCCTATGGGACGTCTTCTTCTTCGACTGGGCCTATTATCACAACCACTTGACGGAAATTCCCTACGTCTGGCAAGGCGGCATGGCCATCCAGGGTGGCCTGCTCTTTGGCGCCATAGCCGGCATCTTATATACTAAATATCATCATATTGACACTTGGGCCTTTGCCGACCTGCTGGCACCGGCCATCATCCTGGGGCAGTCCATCGGGCGCATGGCCAACCTCATGAACGGTGACGCCTTCGGCCATCCGACAGGCGGCGACTTCGGCATCGTCTATCCCGACACGACCCTGGCCTACCACACCTATGGCAATCAGCCTTTGTGGCCGGCCGAAGTCTGGGAAGGCCAGCTAGACGTCCTGGTCTTCGTCGCCCTGCTCCTCTACAGCTGCTTTCCTCACAAGAAGGGGCAAGTATTCTGCCTGTACGTCATGCTCTACGCCGTCGAACGCTTCTTCTTAGAATTTCTCCGCGGCGACTACGTCAACCTGACATTAGGCTTGAAATCGGCTCAGATGACTAGCGTCATCGCCTTTGTCATCGCCCTGGTCATCTTCATCGCCCTCCAGTTCAAGGGAAGCGCAGACGAGAAAGGTCATGGCTAGTGGCTCGTGGCTGCATCGCTGGGGCACCTGCAAGCCGCTCCCGCCTGAATCTCTGACACGTAAAAGAGGCTGCTGCATTAAGCACGTATTCTTGCTTAATACAGCAGCCTCTTTTGCTTTACGGGATTCCCGCAAAGTGGGCCGCCTTTCAGAACGTTCCCTACGAATCGCTATTTTTCTTCCCGTTCCAAGGCATCCTTCAGGGTATGCCATGCCAAGACGGCGCATTTGACGCGGGCCGGCATGTTGGAGATGTTCTTCAAGGCGATGGCGTCTTCCAGTTCTTCCAGCTTATCATCGTCTGTGACTTCCCGCTTGATCATATCCAGGAAGAGGTCGACCAGGCGCAAGGCTTCTTTGACCGTCTTGCCCTTGATGAGGTCAATCATGATATCCGCCGAAGCCTGGCTGATGGCACAGCCGTGGCCGGTATAGGCAGCGTCTTTGATGACGCCGTCCTGGATGTCGGCCTGAAGGGTGATGTCGTCACCGCAGCTCGGGTTATGGCCGTGTTCGCTGAGGTTGGCATCTTCCAGGGGATGTTTATTTTCCTGACACTGATTGTGTTCCAAGATGATGTCGGAATACAATTCGTTCATATTTTCCATGACTTTCTATCTCCTTAGTCTTTAAAACCCATCTGTTTCCGGACGAGGGGCAGTTTTTCCAGGAAGTAATCGACTTCTTCCAAGGTATTGTAGATATAGAAGCTGGCGCGGTTAGAGGCTTCTACGCCCAAATGAGCGCCTAAAGGCTGTGCGCAGTGATGACCTGAACGGATGGCGATGCTGAAGCTGTCCAGGATGGTCGCTGCGTCATGGGGATGGACGCCGTCGATGGTAAAGGTAATAACGCCGGTCTTTTCAGCCGGATCAGTACTGCCGATGATGTGGATATGGGGAATCTTCTTCATTCCTTCCAGACAGTGACGGGTCAATTCGGCTTCATGAGCTTCGATGTTGTCCATACCAAGGTCTTCCAAATAGTCGATGGCAGCGTGCAAGGCGACAGCACCTTCGACGTTCTGGGAGCCCGCTTCAAATTTGAAAGGCAATTCGTTGAATGTCGTCGACTGTTCCTTGACGTATTCGATCATGTCGCCGCCGAGAAGGAACGGTTCCATATCTTCCAAGATAGCTTTCTTGCCATAGAGAACGCCTGTGCTGGCAGAGCCGCACATTTTGTGGCCAGAGAAGGCGAAGAAATCGCAGTCCATGTCCTGGACGTCAGTCTTCATGTGCGGCGTCGACTGCGCACCGTCAACGATAGCGATAGCTCCTACAGAATGGGCTTTGGCAACGATTTCCTTGACCGGACGCTTCATACCGAAGACGTTGCTGACAGCGGCAAAGGCGACAATTTTTGTCTTATCGTCAATCTTAGCCAGGTCTTCTTCTGTGAAGTGGCCTTCTTCATCGAGGTACATATAATCGAGTTCGGCGCCGGTCTTCTGGCAAACGCGCTGCCACGTGACTAAGTCGGAATGGTGTTCCGAAATAGGGATGACGATTTTGTCCCCCTTCTTCAGGCGCGGTTCTGCATAGCTGCGAGCTACGAGATTCAGCGCTTCCGTCGTATTGCGGACGAAGATCACTTCTTCTGACGAAGCGGCGTTGATGAATTTGCGGACTGCTTCGCGAGCTTCATCATACAATTCACCAGCTTCGATGCTGAGGACGTGAGCTCCGCGATGGGGATTGCCGTTGTGATGTTCCAAGAGGTCTACGATGGCGTGGATGACCTGGTACGGTTTCTGCGTCGTCGCAGCGTTATCAAAGTAAACAATCTGATGTCCATTATGGACTTTAGTCAAGATGGGGAAATCTTTGCGTACATTTAGCATGGCAATCACCTTTCTTGCGGCAGAACTGCATCTTTTCGCGTACAGCCTGGAGCGCTTTATTTTCTAAATCTTTATCACCCAAGGCGTCGATGACCGGGCGGATATTCGATTCGACGATGATCAGTTGGGCGCCCGTTTCATTGAAGCCACGGCTCATGAGGTAGAAGAGCTTGTCTTTATCGATCTGTCCGGCACTGGAAGCATGGTTCCCGACGACGTCGTCTTCTTTGCAGAGGAGGAGCGGTACAGAAATGGAATGGACCTTCGGGCTGAGCAGGATACACGTATCCGATTCGGAACCGACTGCTTTCTTGCCGCCGCGGAGGAAGTCGATCGTACCGCGGAAGAATTTCTTCGACGTATCGAGAAGAGCGCCTGTCGTCAAGATGTCCGTATTGGTCTTGACACCCTGTGTGGGAACCCAATAAGAGAAGTCGACGATCTGATCATCATGACCGAGGTACATGGCCTGGCTGTTGAAATTGCTTTCATCATGCATGAGGTCCGTCTTGTAATAGACAATGGCCGCTTTACCGCCCAGTTCAGCACTGACGTAGTCGATAGTGCTTTCTTTGCCGGCATCGCCATAGCGGTGTTCGACGTGACGGACGTTTTCGCCATTGAGCTGGACCTTGCTGACTTTCACGTGAGCCCCTTCGCCCGTCTTGACATAAGTCAGGAAATTGACTGAACCACCTTCGGCATCACCGTCAAATTCCAAGTAGACCGTCAAATCGCTATGAGCAGCTGCTTCAATCTTGAGCTGTGCCGTCAGCTGAGGCATATCTGCGCTGACGCTGTATTTCAAATGAACCGACCCTTTCTGGTTTTCGCCGATGCTGACGGCGCAGCCCGAATTGGCCTGGTTCAAGGCTTTTTGGAGTTCTTCCGCATTGGAACCCTGGAAATCACCGAGGTCCGGAATCTGATTGCCTTCGTAAAAGGCTACAGATGCTTCGCCATCGTGGCGTTCTTCCGGCGTATAAGCCGGAACCGACTGGTCTTTCAAGGGATCTAATTCCAAGTGATTGACCTTCATCCAGCGGAAGGTCGGGCGCGGGAGTTGGTTGTACTGGATTTTTTCTGTCTTTACTGCCATGATATTCCTCCTCCCTTATTTCAACGAACCTTTGAGTTCGAGATTGATCAGGTTATTCATTTCGACGGCATATTCCAAAGGCAATGCCTTGGATACCGGTTCGACAAAGCCCCGGACGAGCATAGCCCGCGCTTCATCTTCACTGAGGCCGCGGCTCATGAGATAGAAAATGGCTTCGTCAGAAATACGGCCGATAGAAGCTTCATGACCGAGGTCGATGTTATCGTTCTTGACGACAATAGCCGGAATCGTATCGGACTGCGACTGTTCGTCGAGCATGAGCGATTCACAGCTGACATTGGCCTTGGCGCCGTCAGCTGGCGGATTGATGACGACGCTGCCGCGATAAATGCAGACGCCACCGCTCTTGCTGATAGATTTAGAATTGATGTTGCTCGTCGTATGCGGTGCGTTGTGGACGACTTTAGAACCTGTATCGAGGTACTGGCCCTTGCCGGCAAAGGTGACGCCGGTAAATTCGCAATGTGCGCCTTCGCCCTGGAGGATACTCATCGGATACAGGCACGACGTATGGGAGCCGAAGGAACCAGTGACCCAGTTGATAGTGCCGTTCTTACCGACGATAGCCCGCTTAGTATTGAGGTTGTACATATTCTTAGACCAGTTTTCAATGGTCGAATACGTCAGGGACGCATCATCGCCGATGAACAGTTCGACGCAGCCTGCATGAAGGTTGGCGACGTTGTGTTTCGGAGCCGAACAGCCTTCGATGAAGTGGACTTTTGCGCCTTTTTCGACGATAATCATGGTGTGTTCAAACTGGCCTGCACCCGGTGCATTGAGACGGAAATAGCTCTGCAACGGAATGGATACGTCGACACCGGCTGGGACGTAGACGAAGGAACCGCCAGACCAGACAGCACCATGAAGGGCGGCGAACTTGTGGTCCGTCGGCGGTACGAGCTTCATGAAATGAGCCTTGACGATGTCTTCATATTTTTCCAGAGCCGTATCGAAATCGGTATAGACGACGCCCTGCTGGACCAGTTCATCCTGGATGCTGTGGTAGACGACTTCCGAGTCGTACTGGGCACCAACGCCTGCAAGGGATGTCTTTTCTGCTTCCGGAATCCCCAGGCGATCAAAGGTATCTTTAATGTCATCAGGCACGTCGTTCCAGTCGGCCTTCATCTGAGCGTTCGGGCGGACATAGGTGACGATGTTGTCCATATCGAGTTCACTAATGTCCGGGCCCCAGTCCGGGTATTCCATATGGTTGAAGATATCCAGCGATTTGAGGCGGAAATCAAGCATCCACTTCGGTTCGTGTTTCTTTTCCGAAATTTCACGGACAATATCTTCCGTCAGGCCGGCATCCGTCTTATATGAATAAGTAAAATCTTTTTTAAAGTTATACATGTTGCCGAAGTCGGCGAAGGTATCAATCTTCTGGCGTTCTTCAGCGATTTTTTCTTCCTTCTGTTCGACCAGTTTTTCTTTTTCCTGTTCGCCCAGTTTTTCTTTATTATCAGCCATAGCTGTACCTCCTACTATCCTTTGTATGCGTCGTAGCCGTTAGCTTCAATAGCCTGGATGAGCGATGCATCGCCGGTCTTGACGATTTTGCCGTCGATGAGGATGTGAACGAAATCCGGTTTCAAGTGCTGCAAGATTTCACTGTGGTGGGTAATGACCAAGATAGAATTGGTTTCATTGTGGTATTTGGATACCGTTTCCGATACGATGCGGACGGCGTCGACGTCGAGGCCCGAGTCGATTTCGTCGAGCATGGTCAGTTTCGGTTCGAGCATGCACATCTGGAGGATTTCCGTCTTTTTCCGTTCGCCGCCGGAGAAGCCGTCGTTGACATAGCGTTCCGCATAAGATTTATCCATCTTCAGCTGTTCCATCTGAGCGTGGAGCTTCTTGCGGAAAGGCATGATGCGCTGCTGCTGGCCCGATACGGTGCTCTTGGCATTGCGGATGAAGTTTTCAACGGAAATGCCCTGGACAGCAATAGGCTGCTGGAATGCCATGAAGATGCCTGCTTTGGCGCGTTCATTGACAGGAGCTTCCGTAATATCTTTACCTTCAAAGAAGATTTTGCCAGCTGTGACGACATATTTCGGGTTCCCCATGATAGCATTGAACAGCGTCGATTTGCCGGCGCCATTGGACCCCATGATGACATGTGTTTCGCCTGTGTTGATCGTCAAGTCGAGGCCTTTGAGGATTTCTTTGCCTTCGACAGCGATGTGCAAGCCTTCTACTCTTAATAATTCACTCATCAGTATCACTCCTACATAAGTTATACGTTTCACCTCTCTCCTACACAGCAGGACAGAGCGCGAATTTTTATATTGATAAAGTGTACCATTTAGATACACTTACTGGGCTGTTCTTAATGTACTCCATAAACGCCACAAAGTCAACCTATTTAGTAGCGTTTCTGGTTATTTTTTATCAAATTTATTATGCATCCACCGGGTCCGGGTCTTACTGTGCATCCATGCTTGCATGATACAGACGACAACGGCTGCCGCCAGCAGGCCTAAAAGACCTGCCGACAAGCCGTCGACGACGATAGCATACAGTAAATAGGCATAGACAACAATCCATAAGAAGACCTTGAGCTTCATGAGCTTGGTCAGCTTATTCACAGGCGCCGCATCCTTCACAATTTTCTTCCGGGTCCCCGAAGAGGCGGGCCTTCTGGCCGCGCATAGCTAAGATGGCCTGGATGTACATGGCACATTCGATGCGCTTCTTCTGTATCTTACAGCTCAATTCATACGGCGTCTGGATATTACCACCGTACTTGATATTATTGGCATGGCAGCCGCCGCTGCAGAAGAACTTGGCCCAGCAATTGCAGCAGATGGGCTTGTTGAGGACGTGCATGTCGCGGAAGAGCGGCGGCAGTTCCGTATTGGTCACGCCGTCATAGACGTTGCCAATGACATAGTCATCTTGGCCGACGAATTGATGACAGGGGTAGATATCGCCATTGGGGACAACGCACATGTATTCATGGCCGGCACCGCAGCCGCGCAGACGCTTGGCGATGCAAGGACCGCGATAGAGGTCCATGATGAAATGGTAATAAATGAAGGGACGGCCTTCATCCATGCGTTTCAAGTAGAAATCGGCCAGGCGGTCGTATTCTTCATAAATGCGGGGCAAGTCGTCATCGGTAATGGCATAGGACAAGTCATCGCCGACGACAGGTTCCATGGACAGACCTTCAAAGCCGAGGTCGGCCATGTGTTCCACGTCTTTCGTAAAATCGAGGTTGTATTTTGTATACGTTCCGCGGACGTAATATTCTTCGCCATTGCGGTGTTTCGCCGCATAGACCTGATTGGCAGCACAAGTCTTATACGAGCCGTGGCCACCGGCATCAGGGCGCATGCGGTCGTGAACTTCCGGACGGCCGTCGAGGCTCAAGATGAGGCTGATGTGATTATCCGTCAAATACTTGACCTTGGCTGGATCGAGGAGCATGCCGTTTGTCGTCAGGGACAGTTTGAATACTTTATCGTGAATTTTTTCCTGTTTCCTGATGTATTCAATGGTCTGTTTGACGACGTCGAAGTTCATCAGCGGTTCACCGCCAAAGAAGTCGATTTCGCAGTGCTGGCGTTTGCCTTCTGTACTTTTGATAAGCAGGTCGACAGCCCGTTTGGCTACGTCGAAGCTCATGAGTTCCCGCTTGTGCGTATCGTAGTCGCCTTGGGAGGCAAAGCAATACTGACAGCGCAGGTTGCAATCGTGAGCGATATTCAGGCACAGCGACTTGATGACCGGTTCTTCTTCGGCAACGACTTTGAAGTTTTCCGTCATCGGCGCAAAGAGCATTTCCTTTTCGATAAGCCCGTCCAGTTCTCTCAGGGTTTCGTCCAAATCCTTTTTATCATAAGTCCCGGAAAAAGCCTGATAGACAGCGTCTTTATTGGTACCGTCATAGACGTCGAGGACATCGTAAGTCATCTTGTCGATGACGTTGATAATGCCGCTGTTGACATCGAGGAGCATGTAAGTGCCGTTCTGACAGTATTTATGAATCATTGGTTTAATTTCAGCCATGAATAATGTTTCCTCCATACAAAAAGAAGGGGGTGCCGCGCGAGCGACGCCCCTTTTCCTTCACGTAACTTATTTTGTGCAAATCTGATTGCCAACAGTGCAAGAAGTTTTGCAAGCAGACTGGCAGGACGTCTGGCATTCGCTGCAGCCAGCGTGCTGTGCCGTCTTCTGGATCGATTCTGTATTGATCGTAATGATGTGTTTTGCCATGATATTCACCTCGCTATCAATGATTATTCCTTATTTTACCACATTCTCAGTGATTCTACAATATGACAGGATTACAAGAGTTTAAAGCCTTCAAAGAAGAAATTCTTGCCTATGCTGATAACGATGGACCGTTCATCAAATACTTCATTGGTATCGAAGAATACGTCGAAGCCCTTCTTATAAGTGGCATAAATCGAAGTGATGCGGCTCAAATAACTGCGAATCTCTTCAGCTGTCATTTCCGGTTCACCGTCAGAACGCCATTTCTTATTCTTGAAATTCGCAATCAGCGGTGCGTGGGCGATGACACGGGAGCGGTGCGCCAAGACCCAGTTCCAAATTTCTTCACCATACTGCTGCGCTTCCGCTTCATGACCTTCATCAAGGCCATCGAGCGTAAATAAGACAGGCCGGCCTTCATACATGATTTCATCCATGTAACTGCCTTTGACATATTTTAAATTCACAGAAGCACCCCCTGCAAAATCATGTGAAACATGACGAATATTTATGTCTAACAGTAATCATTGTATCGTGCTTCCGGGATATTGTCAATAAAAAGAGCTTGCCGCATATACGACAAGCTCTTTTTAAGTTTGAAGTTAAAAATTTGCAGTTTAGAGTAACTGATTAGTCCATTTTTACGAAAGCGTCTTTGTCAGCGCCGCAGGTCGGACATACCCAATCTGCCGGGAGATCAGCGAATTTCGTGCCAGCTGCGATACCGTTGTCTGCATCGCCTTCAGCTTCGTCATAAATGTAACCGCAAATGCTGCATTCGTACTTATCCATGTCTTTTTCCTCCTGAATCAACGTATTAACGAATAATTCTTATTAATTATTTTTTTACACGTTTATAATATCATATTGGCCCAAAAAAAGCAAGATTATTTTATGACTTATTTTGCCTGTCTCCCCATATTAATATCGATGATGCCCGACGAGTACGGCGCTACTTCATACTGTCCGAAGACGAAGTGGATATTGCGGTTCTTGTCGAGGTAAAAATTCTTCGGGTCCTCTGTCAGCCCGTTGAAATATGTCGACAAGACGTGGTCGCTCAAGGTCAGTTTATTCGTGATTTTCTTAAGTGTGAAATACTTTTCATCGCCCGGTTTGACCAAGTCGCGCCAATTGGTGATGCGCTTTCCCGTCGCCATATCGAAGACGACGCCAGTCTTCCAGCTGGTCGGATGGGCAGCCCGGTCAAAATAGAGATACCCTTCATCGAGGAAGGACAAATATTGACCATCGTTCAAGGTGACGGTGTAGGTTTTCTCTTCTGTCAGCTTGATGCCCTTAGTGCCTTGCTGGTCGAAAAAGGTCTTAGCCTGCTGCTGTTCATCAGCAAAATACTGTGCTATCAGCTGGGCAGCTCCGGCATTACCCGTCATAGTAATAGACGGGTAATGAATACTGAGGACGCTGCCATCGCTGTGTGTATACACGGCTTTCGGCGCATCCTGGATGACGGCTGGCGAAGCAGCCATGGCAACGGCCCCCATGAGCCAGACGCCGCATAACATGGTAAGGACTTTCTTCTTCATTATAATCCCTCCTCTTTCATTTCTTTCATTATATCATATTTATTGGGTCATTTTCCTCTTTTCATCCGTTCCCAAACGGAAGAAATAATAGATATTTTCCGCAGCCTGGCGGTTCATACCCGGCACAGCAGCCAGTTCGTCGATGGAAGCCGCCTTCATGTCGGCCAAAGTTTTGAAGGCCGTCCATAAGGCCTTGCGCCGCTTGGGACCGATACCTTCGACGTGATCTAAGATGGACACGAGACTGCGCTTTCCCCGAAGATGGCGGTGATAGGTAATGGCAAAGCGGTGGGCTTCGTCGCGGATAGCCTGCAACAGCTGGAGTTCCGGCGTATGATGACTGAGGATGATAGAATCGCTGCGGCCTTCGACGAAGACTTCTTCGATGCGCTTGGCCAGACTGATGACCGGTGCTTCGCAGCCAGCCTGGCGGATGACCGGCAGGGCCGCATGGAGCTGGCCTTTGCCGCCGTCGATGATAATCAGATCCGGTACGGGCCAGTCCTTTTCACCATAACGCCGTTCCATGATTTCTGCCATGGACTTGAAGTCATCAGGCTTGCCCTGAACGGTCTTCAGTTTAAAACGACGATACTCCTTCTTAGCCGGCTGGCCGTGCTCGAAGACGACCATCGAGGCAACTGTCTCTATGCCCTGGGTATGGGAAATATCGAAGCACTCCATCCGCTCCGGCAGGCAAGGCAAATTCAGGATGCGTGCCAGGCCTTCGACGGCGCCTGTCGTCTTGTCAACGTCGTGCTGCCATTGCAGGCGTTTCTGTTCTAAAAAGGCAGCTGCATTTTCAGAAGCCATGTCCAAGAGCTGTTTCTTCGGCCCCCGCTGGGGAATGACGACAGTCACTTTCTTCCCCTTCTGCTGACTCAGGCGGCGCTGACAGCCATCCAGGTCCTCCAGGGCCGGCACGACGACTTCGGACGGAATGAAAGTCCCATCGCCGTAATACTGGTCAACGACGGCTTCCATCAAGGACGGAACGTCGTCATCACTACTGTTGTCCAGAGAGAACGTCTCCCGTCCCATGAGCTTGCCCATGCGGACCGTATAAATCTGGACGCATGGCTGTCCAGCCTGGCGGGCCAAACCGATGATGTCCATATCACCACCAGCTGTATTAACGATGTTCTGCTGTTCCTGGATGACGGCAATCGCTTTAATCTGATCGCGGTACATGGCAGCCTTTTCAAATTCCATGGCTTCAGCAGCGTCTTCCATCTTCTGCTGCAGCGATTGGGAAACGCCGTTATCCCGGCCTTCAAGAATATCCAGGGCCTGGCGGACGCGGATCCCGTAATCGGCTTTGGTAATATAGTGGACACAGGGCGCATCGCAGTGATGCAAATGGTACTGCAAACAAGGCCGGTCCGTCGGCATAGTCCGGCACGAACGGATATGATAAGCCCGCTGCATGAGCTTCAAGACGCGGTGGACGGCTGTCGAATCGGCAAAAGGTCCGAAATAGCGGGCACCGTCGCGGCTGACGCGGCGGGTCATGAAGATGCGCGGATAATCCTCTTGGACAGTGACCTTGATATAGGGATAGGTCTTGTCGTCGCGAAGCATGATATTGTAATGGGGATGGTATTTCTTGATGAGCGTATTTTCCAGGATGAGGGCTTCCATTTCGGTGGCGACGACGATGGTTTCCAAATCGGCAGCATGGCTGACCATGGCCGCTACTTTCGGCGCCCTGTTGGCATCGTGACGGACATAACTAGTCACGCGGTTGCACAGGTTGACGGCTTTACCGACGTAAATGATTTTCCCCTTTTCATCCTTCCAGAGATAGACGCCAGGCTGAGTCGGCAAATTGCGGACCTTTTCCCGAACGGCATCGCTGACAGCCATGGCTTATACCCCCTTCTTACCGGCCATGAGGGCCTTAGTCCGTTCCAGGACGGGCTTGAGGAATTTACCCGTGTAAGATGCCGGTACCTGGCAGATTTCTTCCGGCATTCCCGTAGCGACGACGGTACCGCCGCCGGCACCGCCTTCGGGACCGAGGTCGATGAGGTAGTCTGCCGTCTTGACGACGTCCAAGTTGTGTTCGATGACGACAACCGTATCGCCGCCGTCGACGAGCATCTGCAAGACGTCCATGAGTTTGTGGATATCCGCCGTGTGCAAGCCCGTCGTCGGTTCATCAAGGATATACAGGGTCCGGCCAGTACTACGCTTGGACAGTTCCGTTGCCAGTTTGACCCGCTGGGCTTCGCCGCCGGACAAAGTCGTCGCCGGCTGACCCAGGCGGATGTAACCCAAGCCGACTTGCTGCAATGTCTTCAGCTTATTGACGATACGCGGGATATTTTCAAAGAACTGACAAGCGTCGTCGACGGTCATGTTGAGGACGTCGGAAATATTTTTCCCCTTATATTTAACTTCCAGCGTTTCCCGGTTATAGCGGGCACCGTGGCAGACTTCACAAGGAACATAGACGTCGGGCAGGAAGTTCATTTCGATACGGATGATGCCGTCGCCTTTGCAGGCTTCGCAGCGGCCGCCTTTGATATTGAAGCTGAACCGTCCGGCCTTGTAGCCCCGGACCTTGGCTTCCGCCGTCTGACTGTAGAGCTGGCGGATAGAATCGAAGACGCCTGTATACGTCGCCGGATTGGACCGCGGCGTCCGGCCGATAGGCGACTGATCGATGTTGATGATCTTGTCGATGTATTCGATGCCTTTCAAGGTCTTGAACTTGCCCGGCCGATGTGGCGTCCCGTAAACGGCTTCAGCCATCCCCTTATAAAGTATCTCATTGACTAAGGTCGACTTGCCTGATCCGGATACGCCAGTGACAACAGTCAAAGTCCCGATAGGAATGGACACGTTTATATGTTTTAAATTGTGTTCGGCTGCACCGATGATTTCCAAAAAGGTACCATTCCCTTGGCGCCGTTCTTTCGGAATGGGGATATATTTAGTTCCCTTCAGATATTGGCCTGTCAAAGACTGGGGGCAGGCCATAATGTCCTCAGCCGTCCCTTGGGCGACGATGGTACCGCCGTGTTCTCCCGCTTCGGGACCAATATCGACAATATAATCGGCAGCGCGCATAGTATCTTCATCGTGTTCGACGACGATGAGCGTATTGCCCAGGTCGCGCAGGCGCTTAAGGGCTTCCAGAAGCTTGTCATTATCCCGTTGGTGCAAGCCAATAGACGGTTCGTCCAAGATATAAAGGACACCGACCAGGCCAGACCCGATTTGGGTCGCCAGGCGGATGCGCTGGGCTTCGCCGCCGGACAGGGTCCCAGCCGTCCGCGACAAAGTCAGGTAGTCAAGGCCGACGGTCTGCAAGAAATTCAGGCGAGCCTTGATTTCCTTGAAAATCTGCTTGCCAATGAGCTGCTGTTTTTCAGTCAATTTCAAGTTGTCAAAGAAGGGAATCATGTCGCTCACAGGCAAATCCGTCAATTCGGCGATGTTTAAGCCGCCGATTTTGATAGCCAGGGCTTCATGGCGCAGGCGTGCGCCGTGGCATGTCGAGCAAGGCTTGACGGTCATGAATTGCTCGAACTGGTCGCGCATCATATCCGATGAAGCTTCGCGATAGCGGCGGCGGACCATGGGAAGGATACCTTCAAAAGTCGTCGAGAACTGTTTCACTTCGCCGCGAAGGTTTTCGTATTCAAAGACGCACTGGTCATCGGAGCCATTCATGAGTTTTTCCTGCAAAGCTTCTGGCAAGTCGTCATAACAGTTATCTAAAGTAAAGCCATAAGGCCGCAGCAGCCCGCCGAGCTGGCGCATGAACCACGAATCGGGATTACTGCTGAGGGCCGCTACAGCACCGTCAGCAAAGGACTTCTTGCGGTCTGGCAAGACCAGATGCGCATCGACTTCCATAGTACTGCCAATGCCCGAGCAGGATGGGCAGGCACCGAAGGGACTGTTGAAGGAAAAGAGGTGAGGTTCGATTTCCGGCAGGCTGATGTGACAATCCGGGCAGGCAAAGTGCTGGCTGAAGGTCAGGACTTCTTTCGTAGCCATGCGAAAAATATGGACGATGCCATCGGCTAATTTAGCCGCCGTTTCCAAGGAATCAGTCAGGCGCGTCAAGATACTGTCCTTGATGACCAGGCGGTCGATGATGACATCAATCGTATGCTTCTTGTTCTTATCCAAAGGAATATCGTCGGACAGAAGATAGATTTCACCGTCGACGCGGACACGGACGTAGCCGTCCTTGACCAGCCGGGCCAAGAGTTTCTGATGGGTTCCCTTGCGGCCGTCGACGACAGGGGCCATAATCATGACCTTTTCGCCTTCGCCGAGGGCCATGACGGCATCGGCCATCTGCTCGATGGTCTGCTGGCGGATAGGCTTGCCGCATTTCGGGCAGTACGCTTCACCGACGCGGGCATAGAGCAGGCGCAGGTAATCGTAGATTTCCGTGACCGTACCGACTGTCGACCGGGGATTGCGGCTCGTCGTCTTCTGGTCGATAGAAATAGCTGGCGACAATCCTTCAATATAGTCAACATCAGGCTTATCCATCTGGCCCAAGAACTGCCGGGCATAGGCTGACAACGATTCGACATAACGGCGCTGGCCTTCGGCATAAATCGTATCAAAAGCCAGGGACGACTTTCCCGAACCGGACAGGCCCGTAAAGACGACGAGCTTGTCCCGGGGAATCTTGACATCGATATTCTTTAAATTGTGCTGACGCGCACCTTTGATGACAATATATTTATCTTGCAATTCGTGCCTCCCATTTGAGTTTGACGTTTGACGTTTGATGTAAAACAGCCCATTGCGGCCTGCGGTCTGCGTTTTATCTCTTTTTCGCGTCAGGCCGCTTTATCTTGCGGCGATAGCGGCTCTTAGGCATGTCTGCTCCCCGCATTTCTTTGGGCAAGGTATCATCGTGGCTCATATCAGCCAGCTGCTGGCGCAATTCACCTAAGCGGTCGCGCAGTTCTGCCGCTTTTTCGAATTCCAGATTCTTCGATGCTTCTTTCATCTGCAAAGTCATCGTCTTGATGACCTTGTTCAGGGCCTCGCGGGTCATTTTGCCGCCTTTCTTCCCTTTTTGGCCGCCATAAGGCATCTCTTCTTCAGCGACTTTCGTCAGTTCGATGAGGTCGACGACGTCTTTCTTGACCGATTTTGGCGTAATATGATGTTTTTTATTATAAGCATCCTGAATTTCCCGGCGCCGCTGCGTTTCTTCCATAGCCTTGGCCATAGAATCAGTAATCTTATCGGCATACATGATGACTGTACCGCCGACGTTGCGTGCTGCCCGGCCCATGGTCTGGATGAGCGACGTTTCCGAACGCAAGAAGCCTTCTTTATCGGCATCAAGGATGGCTACCAGCGAGACTTCCGGCATATCCAGTCCTTCGCGCAAGAGGTTGATGCCAACCAGGACGTCAAAGACGCCAGCCCGCAGGTCTCGGATGATGTCGGCCCGTTCAATCGTGGCGATATCCGAATGGAGATAGCGCACGCGAACGCCCATTTCCTTCAGGTAATCCGTCAGGTCTTCAGCCATCTTCTTGGTCAGCGTCGTCACGAGTACGCGTTCATTCTTCTCTGTACGCTTGCGGATTTCGCCTAACAGGTCATCCATCTGGCCAGCAATGGGCCGGACTTCCACTTTCGGGTCCAATAGGCCCGTCGGCCTGATGATCTGCTGGGCCAGATTGGTCTGGACTTCCATTTCATAGGGGCCTGGCGTAGCACTGACATAGACAATCTGATTGATGCGTTCAACAAATTCTTCAAATTTCAAAGGCCTGTTGTCCAGAGCGGATGGCAGGCGGAAACCGTATTCGATGAGGTTTTCTTTACGCGACCGGTCGCCGGCGTACATGGCCCGCAGCTGGGGCAGCGTAACATGCGATTCATCGACGAGGATGAGAAAATCATCAGGAAAATAATCGAGGAGCGTATACGGTGCCTGACCGGGCTTGCGCCCGGCAAGATGGCGCGAATAGTTCTCGATACCTGAACAGTATCCCATTTCTTCCATCATTTCCATGTCGTAACGCGTGCGCTGTTCCAACCGTTGGGCTTCCAGCAAGTGGCCGCCGTCTTTCAGCACCTTCAGCCGTTCATCCAGTTCCTGGCGAATCGTTCCCAAAGCGCGTTCCATCTTGTCCTTAGTCGTGACATAATGGCTGGCTGGATAAATGGCAACGTGCTTACGTTCGGCAAGGACTTCCCCTGTCAGGACATCGACTTCAGTCAAGCGGTCGATTTCGTCGCCGAACATTTCGATGCGGATAATAGAGTTATCGAAGGCAGCCGGAAAGACTTCGATCGTATCGCCATGGACGCGGAAAGTCCCGCGTTCGAGGTTCATGTCGTTGCGGCTGTACTGTATATCGACGAGCTTATGCAATATCTCTTCTTGCGTTTTTTCCTGTCCCAAGCGCAGGGATACGACGAGTTCACTATAGTCTTCCGGGTCACCTAAGCCATAGATACAGGAAACGGAGGCCACGATGATGACATCGCGCCGTTCAAAGAGACTCATCGTCGCTGAATGGCGCAATTTATCGATTTCATCGTTGATGGACGCGTCTTTCTCGATGTACGTATCCGTCGAGGCAATATAAGCTTCTGGCTGATAGAAGTCGTAATAACTGACGAAATAGCCGACTTCATTATCGGGAAAAAACGATTTGAATTCACTGCACAACTGAGCAGCCAAGGTCTTATTGTGAGCAATGACCAAGGTCGGTTTTTGGACGGCTTCGATGAGCTTGGCCATGGTGAAGGTCTTGCCCGTCCCGGTAGCCCCGAGAAGTACCTGGGCCCACTGGCCCGAACGGACGCCGTCTGCCAGGGAGGCAATGGCCTCGGGCTGGTCGCCCATAGGCTCATAGGGTGCGACGACGTGGAAGGGATGGGATGTATCGTAATCTTTATTGTAATGGGACATATCCATAAGCGTTACCTCTTTTTCGGGCCTTTTTTCCAGTTCTTATACAAGGACCAGGGCCAGATAACCGTAACCAGGACGGTAAAGGCAAAGCCGACGTCCGACCAGTTGCGGGTGAATAAGATAAAATAGGACCAGGCCAGGGCGGCAAAGCCGACGAGATATAAGACCCATGTCTTCCGGTCTAGGCCGTGGACGGGCCCTTTTTTCTTTTTCGGCTGTGTTGTTACGGCTGTCCCTTCCGGAACGGCTGCCGTATTCCTGGCTTTTTTACGCCTGTTCTTGCGTGACATAGTAATATCCCCCTTATTTATTGACGATTTTTCCAATATTCTTCAGTTCAATGGACAAGGTCCCATCGGGATTGTTGATGAATTGGATGAAATCGGTATTTTCAATATATTCTGACGGAAAAGTGATCTCGATACCCGTGTCGGTCTTAATCTTATGGCTGCGGCCGGCCTTTTGGGCATATTCCTTTTCAATGGCTACGGCTTCTGGCAGTTTCGCTTCTTTGACTTGTTCTTCAAACTCCCGCTGCAAAACAGGCGAATCGCCGAAGACGTCGCTGCCCAGGTCTTGCGGCGAGAAGGAATCGGCCGTTTCGGCATTTTCCACTAAATAAGACTTAGCTTTAGATAAGGCTTCGACCGTGCTGGCCCCGTGCTCTTCAGCCACTTTTTCGGCAATCTTGCTGACGACTTTCACGGCTTCCTTGCTGGAAATGACCGACGTACACTGCAAGAGCTTGTCCGGCAGGAGATAGACATCTTCGCCATCTATTTTGCGCTTCTTATCTACGAAATGGATAGAAAAGTCGTTCAGTCGGATGAGAGCATAGGCTTCGGCTTTCTGCGCCATCCCGGGCAGGATGGCGTAATGCTTGATGAGCTTATTGTAGACCGTCCCTTCATCGTCAAGAATCTGATGAGTATAGGCCGTCTTGTTGTCCAACATGAGGATGCCCAAGTTGCGGACATCGTCGTCATCCTGGAAATCGATGACCAAGAGGTCTGCCGATTCCGGTTCATCACAATGGGACACGAGTTGATAGAGTTCGCGGGCAATCTGGGATGCCAAATCGTCGAAAGTCAAGGTGCCGTCGATGAGAGCCTGTAATTTCATCTGAAAGGCACTGGTCGCATAGAAAACGCCTGTCTTCTGAGCCGCATCGCCGATAATGCGGTTCAGCCGTTTGCTGACGTATTCATAGACGACATCACTGCTGAAATCGAGGTCCTTCTGAGATACGATGCAGACATTGGTATTGAAATCAAAAATATGAAGTACAGCTGTATTGATCATCATAATGAGTATTCATCCTTTACGCTTGTTTTCGTAATTCAAAGACACTGGCCTCGCGGGAGCAGAGGACGCGGAAAGGCAGCCAGTGGCCCGTACCGCGGTTGACATAGCCCCGGCAGTCCCCCTTCTGGAACATGCCGCGGAGGTACTTGAAGCCTAGAGCCGTGACCAGAGGCGCAATGGGCGCGAACTGGGCGCCATGCGTATGACCACATAAGGTCAGAGGGATGTGATGGGCAAAACCTTCGTCGATAAAAGCCGAATGATGGGCCAACAGGACGACGAAAGCGTCTTCCGGCACGCCTGCCAGTGCGTCGCGGACATACTGCTCCCGTTCTTTGGCAAAGGCTTCATCGCCCTTGGCAAAGCTGTAATCAGTGGCGGCAATATAGAAAGACCGGCCGTCGCGGCCATTGCAGCCTTTCAGCCCCTGGCCACAGCCACGGCTGGCTTGGAAAGTCGAATTGCGCAGGACCCGGATTGGCGTCTTATCGAGCATAGTCGTAATCGCATCGAAGCTGCGGTAATACTCGTGGTTGCCGTAACAGAAGTCGATACCGTCAGGGAAACGGCTGGCATTGGCTTCGATAATGGCCTGAGCTCTGGGCAGCAGAGCCAGTTCGTCGATGAAGTCGCCTGTAATTTCCAGGCGGTTCACGCCCTGTGCTGCAACGGCATCGAGGGCTTCCTGCAATCTCCGAGGACTAAAAAAGAGCCCCATGTGCAGGTCAGAGAGCTGACCAATCTTATAGCCGTCGAGATAATCGGGCAGATTCTTGTATTTCAAGACATGATAGGTCGTATCTAAATCGCGTTCGCCTAAGAAATTGCCTGCGCCACTGGTGGCGAAAGCCGCCACAGGAATCAGCGCCGCCAAACCTTTGAGGAAAGACCGGCGCGTCACGCCCACCGAGCGCCGTTGACGCCGTTTCCGGCGGCGCCGGGGCCGGCAAAAAAAGCGGGCTATGGCGACGACGACCAGACAGGGAAAGGCTAAGAGACAGGCCAGCAGCCAGATCAAGCCGGTCATGGCCTTGCGGTCGTATAAGCCATCCCAGCCCGATGCGACAAGGCTAGGAAAAAGGTCTTCATAGTGATAAAGGCCAGCTGCTGACAAGATGGCCAACAGCGCCATCACCAAGAGCAGCAGCCAGCGATGGCCCGTACGGACAACGTAATCCCATAACAGCGCCGAGATGACGCAGATACAGGATGTAAGGACCATGAAATTAATAAAAAAAAGCCCTTTCATCAATTATACCATGGCAGTGATCTTCCCATGTGGCCCAGCCCAGGGCAAGGACGCATAGTCTTTACAGTCAATCCACTGCCAATCCTCCTCTTCTTCGAGTTTTCCTTGCGTGATGCAACCTTCATAAATGGTCATCTGCCAGGTCTTATGCGAAAAGACGCTCTTCAAGGAACCTACTGGTTGGTCATCAGCGGCCAAAGTCAGCCCTTTTTTCGCCAAGAGCTGACAGACGGCACGCAGGCCGTCCTCTCCCTTCCCTTGGGCATTAGGAAATTCCCACATCGACGCCAGCAGGCCCGTCGGCGGCCGGCGATGGATGAGCCACTGTTCCCCCTTGCGGACGACGACGACAGTAATATCTTCGACAGGCGATTTCTTCTTGACCAGGCGGATGGGCAGCTCACATTCTTTCCCAGCCCGGTGAGCCAGGCAGAGCTCTTGTAAAGGACAGTCCGGACAGCGGGGATGCTTAGGGATGCAGATCATAGCCCCTAAGTCCATGAGAGCTTCGTTAAAGGCTCCAGGCGCTTCGTCCGGAAGTTGCTCTGCTACGAGGGCTGTGACTTTCTTCTTGACCGGTGTCGACAAGATATTTTCTTCAATATCATAAAGGCGGGCAAAGATGCGCAGGACGTTGCCGTCGACAGCCGGTTCTTTCTGTCCATAAGCCAGGCTTAAAATAGCGCCGGCTGTATAATCGCCAACGCCTTTCAAGGATTGCACGTCTTTTTTATTTTCCGGCACGTGGCCGCCGTATTTGGCCTGTACTTCCTGGACGGCCTGGTGGAGATGGCGGGCCCGCGAGTAGTAGCCCAAGCCCTGCCACTGCCGCAGGACTTCATCTTGAGAAGCCGCCGCCAAGGCGGAGATGGTCGGAAAATGGTCCATCCAGCTGTCATAATAGGGGCGGACTGTTTCGACTTTCGTCTGCTGCAGCATGATTTCCGAGACCCAGACCTTATACGGATCCCGCGGCGTTTCATCGCGCCAGGGCAGGTCCCGGCCATGGGCGGCAAACCAGTCGAGGAGCAGCAGGCTCCAATGTTCTTTCTTTATATCCATATAAATAAGCCTCTTTCTTTCTACACTATTAACTACTAGTATAGAAATCCAGAGGCTTTTTGTCAAACACGTGTTCTCTAAGTTTCATCACGTTTCAGAATGGGCACCGCCGCGGAGACGCAGGTCCTCTTTCTTAGGCTGCACAGCTTGGCGTCCTTTCTGATACTTTTCATACTGCTGCAGCATTTTCCATTCGCGGAAATTTTCTGCCATAATCTTTTCCATTCTCCATACATACATGTGAAGGCCCCCTCTCAAGATCGAATAGTACCAAAAAGAGAAAAGACAACGACATCAATCATGACATCGTTGTCTTTTCTTTGATTCTATCATACCGCTATTTTATCTCTTGTCAAGAGACCAATGTGTTGCAACAAGCAACAAAACAGCGTTCCACGTAGACTACGGACCACTATATCCGATGAAGGTGTTTCAGGGATAAGTCCAGGATAGGCGCGGAATGGGTCAAGGCGCCGCTAGAGATGTAATCGACGCCGATATCGGACAAGGCGGCAATATTTTCTTTGGTCACGTTGCCGGAACATTCCGTTTCAGCCCGGCCGTCGATAAGGGTTATAGCTTCTCTCATCATGTCGTGGCTCATATTATCCAGCATGATGATGTCGGCGCCGGCTTCGACGGCTTCGCGGACCATGTCCAGCGTTTCCGTTTCGACTTCGATTTTACGGACAAAAGGCGCATAAGCTTTGGCCAAGGCAACGGCCTTGGCTACGCCGCCGGCAGCGCTGATGTGATTGTCCTTGAGGAGGACGCCGTCGGACAGATTATAGCGATGATTCTTACCGCCGCCAACCATGACAGCATATTTTTCAAAGACTCGCATATTCGGCGTCGTCTTACGCGTATCGACGAGGGTAATCCCAGTTCCTTCCAGCAGGGATACGACCTGATGGGTATAAGTCGCTATGCCGCTCATGCGCTGCAAATAGTTGAGTCCTACCCGTTCGGCCGATAAGATTGCCTGCATACTGCCGACAACTTTAGCCAGCCTCTGGCCTTTGTGGACTTCATCTCCGTCTTTCGTAAAGAATTCAAACCACACCTTGTCATCCAACAGCGTAAAGGCCCGGGCAAAGACATCGAGGCCGGCAATGATGCCATCTTGTTTGCACAGGAGCTCCGCTTCACCCTGACAGTCTTTCGGCAAAATGGCATTGGTCGTCACGTCTTCACTCGTAATGTCTTCCTGAAGGGCCTGCAAAATCAATGGGTCAGCCTGCAATTTCATGGTTACGCTGTTCATCACATTCACGCTCCCTTTCCATTTCATCTAAGACATGGTGGCGGTATTCTTCCGCCAGTGTATCTTCATGGCTGCGGATAAAGGCTTCTGACGATGCACAAGCTTGGGCGAAATCGGATTCACTGACAATCTGCTTAGGCTGCTTATCCATTTCGGCGATATGCTGGGCTGCGCGCTTACCGAAGACCAAGCTTTCCAAGAGGGAATTGCTGGCCAAGCGATTGCGGCCGTGGACACCGTTGCAGCTCGTTTCGCCGACGGCATAGAGGTGATCCATCGTCGTCTGGCTGTATTTGTCGACATGGATGCCGCCCATGAAGTAGTGTTGAGCCGGCGTGACCGGAACCCAGTCTTTCGACGCATCGATGCCGTCTTCTAGGCAGCGTTCATAAATATGTGGGAAATGATGTTTGATGACGTCTTCACCGAGGACGGTCATGTCGAGCCAGACAAAAGGACGGTCATCCTTCTTCATCTGTTTACGGATTTCTGCCGTCATCAAGTCGCGAGGCAAGACTTCGTTGGCAAAACGCCGTCCATCCTTGCCGCGCAGTTTGGCTCCTTCGCCGCGGACCGATTCAGAAATGAGGAAGCTCCGGCCAGGTTTCTTAGAGTAAAGCGACGTCGGATGAATCTGGACGTAGTCGATGTGTTCCAGTTCGACACCGTGGCGCATGGCAATAGCTAGGGCATCGCCTGTAAGATGGGGGAAATTCGTCGAATGGTCGTATAGCCCACCGACACCACCGCTGGCCAAGATAGTTTCATCGGCCTGGATGGCCCGGTACTGGCCTTGGCTATCGCGGGCGATGATGCCCAGGCAACGGTTTCCGTCGGTGACGATGTCGACCATAGTCGTGAAATCGCGAATTGTCACATTGGGCAATTGACGGACAGCGGCTAAGAGATGGCTCGTAATTTCCTTGCCCGTAATATCTTCATGGAACAAGATACGAGCCCGTGAATGACAGCCTTCCCGCGTGTAGTCGAGCGAGCCGTCGGCCTTGCGGGCAAAATCGACGCCGTAGCCGATGAGTTCATTAATGACCGGCCGCGACGAGCGAATCATGATATCGACTGATTCGCGACGGTTTTCATAATGACCGGCTTTGAGCGTATCTTCCATGAAACTGTCGTAATCGTCCTTATCATGAAGGACGCAAATGCCCCCTTGGGCTAAAAAAGAATCGCTGTTTTCTACTTCATCTTTGGTGATCATAAGGATACGTTTATCCTGTGGCAGGTGCAAAGCGGCAAAGAGACCGCTGGCACCGGTACCGACGATGACGATATCTGTTTTTTCTGTTTCCATGATATATACCCTCTTCTACTTGGCTAATTCTAACATCCGTTCCAGGGAACGGACGGCTTTGCCAGCGACGGCCGGATCGACGTGGACTTCATTCGTCTCATCGCGCAGGCAATCGCGGACTTTTTCTAACGTTACTTTTTTCATATTGATGCAATACGCATCTTCCATGGCCGGATAAAAAGTCTTATCCGGGTTGCGCGTCTCTAATTCATAAAAGACGCCGCCTTCCGTGCCGATGATAAATTCCTTGGCGTCAGACTTCCCGGCATAGTCGATGATTCCCGACGTACTGCCGACATAATCGGCCAAGGCCAGGACTTCCTGACGACATTCCGGATGGGCCAGGAACAAGGCCTGAGGATGGGCAGCCTGGATTTTCTTCACATAAGCCGAGTCCACCGTATCGTGACGTGGACAGAAGCCATTGTTGAGAATAAAATGCTTATCCGGAACCTGTGTCGAAACGTAGTGGCCCAGATTCTTGTCAGGCGTAAAGAAAATATACTTGTTCGGCAGTTTCCTGACGATTTTGACGGCATTGGACGAAGTAACGCACACATCGGATACAGCCTTGACAGCGGCCGTAGAATTGACATAACAGACGACAGCCAGGTCATCATACTGGGCCCGGACCTTTTCAATCGTCGCCACATCAGCCATATGGGCCATAGGACAGCTAGCCGTCGCATCCGGCATGAGGACCTTCTTTTCAGGGTTCAGCATCTTGGCGCTTTCACCCATGAAATCGACACCGGCAAAGACAATGATTTTGGCATCCGTTTCAATAGCCTTCTTGGCCAGACCAAAAGAATCACCGACAAAATCAGCATATTCCTGCACTTCATCAGGAACATAATAATGAGCAAGGATAATCGCTTGCTTCTCTTTCTTCAGAGCTGCAATCTCATCTTCGATATACACAGGACTTCATCCTTTCAGGGAAAAGGTTGCCTCACAAAGATATGCTTTGTGTGACAACCTCTCTTGTTCAAAGTACACAGCGGCTCATCATCCACGATGGGACAAACCGTTTTTTTGTTTACCCTATTATACCGTATTGGTAAAGTTTTGACAATACTACTGTCAAGACAGTGTAAGATGTAAAAATAAGCTGTCCCATTAAGACAGCCTATTTTTACGTTGCTCGTAAGTCGTTCATCGTTTGTCGTATGGGATTAAAAATATCAATCCATCGTGATGAACGATAAACTACGAACAAAAACTTTTTAATCGGTTAGCGAATGGCTTTAAATTTAACTTCAACGCTACCTTACAAATTACGATGGGATAGACAAAACTGCCTGTGATATCCGCTATTTATGGTCGTAGTATTTCGGATCACTAAAATATTCCTTTGTCTTAGCCCGTACCTGCGGGAAGAGAATGAGCAGGGCAATCATGTTAGGGATGACGACTAAGCCCATCGCTACGTCCTGGATGCCCCAGACGAGATTGATTTTTCCTAAGGAGCCGACGAGACACAAGAAGGGAAAAATGTATTTAACGACATTCGTTACTTTATTGCCGAAGGCATACGTAAAGCTCTTGGCGGCGTTCCACCACTGCCCCATCAAAGTCGTAAAGCAGAAGATGAGCAGAGCCAATGTACCTGCGTGTTTCAACGGTTCCCAGACGGTTCCAAAAGCGTTGAGAGCCAATACTGTTGCCGAATGGCCGGAGTGCTGCATATCAGTGACGCCGACTACAAAAGCCGTAACACTGCAAATGACAATGGTATCAAGAAAGACTTCAGCAACCCCCGTAATTCCTTCATCGACGGGATGCGGTACAATCGAGCAGCCATGAGCAAACGGAGCGGTCCCTTCCCCAGCTTCATTGGAGTACATGCCGCGGGCAATCCCGTACTGCATGGCTTTAGCGATAACATAGCCGCCAGTACCGCCAGCTACAGAATCAAAAGACCAGGCCTGGGTAAAGATTTCAACAAATACATGCGGCAGCTGTTGAATATTCAGCAGGACAACTAATACACCGATGACGATGTAAAAGATGGACATAGCTGGAACAAGGTTCATGGCTAAATTAGCCAGACGCTTTAAGCCACCCAAAGTGATGCATAAAAGTAAGATGATCAGAACGACACCAGTCATGTACGTCGGAACGCCGTAATTTGAATACAAGATGCCTGAAATCGTATTGGACTGTACCAAGTTAGCCCCCATCATTTTCGTACACATCAGCACGGCAATGACGATACCAAGCCAGGGCATTTTAAGGCCATCGCGGATATAGTACATAGGACCGCTGAGAAGATTGCCGTTTTCATCTTTGCCGCGATACATCTGAGACAAGACGATTTCACCGTATTTCAAGGCCATGCCGAAAAAAGCAGCTACCCACATCCAGAAAACGGCTCCCATGCCGCCAGACAAAATAGCCGTGGCGACCCCTACGACGTTGCCGCCGCCAACATTGCCCGCCAGTGTGACCATCATCGCTTTGAAAGTGGAAATAGATCCATTCCCTTTATCTTCATGACGCGACTTATAAGAATCGATGAGGGTCCGGCGAATAATGAAACCAAAATGGCGAATCTGGATAAATCCGTTAGAAACAGTATATAAAACCCCTAAGGCCAGCAAAACAAAAACCAGCCATCTTCCCCATAGCCAGGAGTCAATCAATTGTACAATCGCCTCTAAATTTTCCATGTCATACTCCTTCCAAGACGAGCTTCACCATATCCGGGAAATTGCCAATGACGCAATCGACACCATAATCACGCAGCAGCCTTACACTTTCTTCGTCATTGACAGTAAACGTATTGATTTCAATATGATGTGCCTTGACTTCGGCCACCGTTTCTGCTGTCAAACTGCCATAATACGGATGATAACATTGAACTCCAACACCTTCTGTATAGGCCCCAGGATTGATGAGCCACGTTTCCGTCAACAAGCCATATTTTAAATCAGGTGCCAAGGCTTTCATACGCAGAACACTTTCATGATTGAAACTCGAAATGATGACTTTATCTTCTAAATGATAGCGTTGCAACACAGGCCATACTTTAGCTTCAATCCCTGGATAAGGATAGACACCTGTCTTCAATTCAATGTTCGTCACCAAGGGCGTCCCAGCTACCCATCGGCAATATTCGTCAAAAGTCGGAATGGTCTGAAAGCCTACTTCTTCTGAATAGATATACGAAGCATCGAGTTTCTGCAATTCTTCCAGCGTATAATCGCGAACATTGCCCGTGCCATTCGTCGTCCTGTCGACCCGTTCATCATGGATGACCACGAGCTCACCATCTTTCGTCAGCTGTACATCCATTTCAATTCCATCGGCACCACATTCTAATGCCTTGCGGAAAGCGAGCATCGTATTTTCTGGATACTTGCCGCTAAATCCGCGATGTGCAAAATTCTTCATAAAAAAACCTCCTAGTAATGATTCTGTGTCCATTATAGAGTATATCTGCTTGACGAATCAAGAAAAATTTTTCATATTATAATTTACAATATTTTACAACTTACAATATGTTTTATACCCATATAAAAAGGACCTACCACACCAACATGTAGCAAGTCCCTTCAAGATTTAAGATTTCAGCCACTCTCTAACAACGAGCCACTAACCACTAGCCACTATTCCTTATCCATGAATCAAGTCGAGCATGGCGTGGAGTTTGTCGATGGTTTCTGCGGCTTCTTGGCGGACATCTTCCGGGTCGCGGGTGATGCGGGCGACGCCGCTGTCCATAGCGGCTTTGGCGACGGCAGCGGCGACGGCCGGAGCAACGCGTTTATCGAAGGCATCGGGAATGACGTGGTCTTCGGCCAGTTCGTCTTCGCCGACGAGGGATGCAATGGCATAAGAAGCTGCCAGTTTCATGTCTTCGTTGATGCTGCGTGCTCGGACAGCCAGGGCACCGCGGAAGATGCCTGGAAAGACCATGACGTTATTAATCTGGTTCGGTGCATCTGACCGGCCAGTGCCGACGACTTTGGCACCTGCCGCTTTAGCCGAAGCATAATCTGTTTCCGGAATGGGGTTGGCCATGGCAAAGACGACGGCATTGTCGGCCATGGACTGAATAATTTCTTTCGTGAAGATATGCGGTGCCGATACGCCGAGGAGGAGGTCAGCGTCTTTGACGGCATCAGCCAGGGTCCCATGAGCATGAGACGGATTGGTCAGAGAAGCCAGTTCAGCCTGGACGGGATTGAGACCTTCCATGCCCGCGTAGAGAATCCCCGGGCGGTCGACCATAGTGACGTTCTGAGCACCGGCACGGACGAGGAGGCGGCCAATAGAAGCACCGGCTGCACCGGCGCCGTTGATGACGATACGAGCTGTCTTCAAGTCCTTATGGACATAGCGGAAAGCACCGATGACACCGGCCAGAGCAGCAATGGCCGTGCCATGTTGGTCGTCGTGGAAGACAGGGATGTCCATTTCCTTCTTCAAAGTCTGTTCGATTTCATAGCACTTTGGCGAAGCAATATCTTCCAGGTTGATGCCAGCAAAAGACGGCTGCAGGCGTTTCACCGTTTCGATGAATTCCTTCGGGTCCTTTGTATCCAGGCAGATAGGGACGGCATTGACGCCGCCAAAGACCTTGAACAAGACCGATTTGCCTTCCATGACCGGCATAGCCGCTTCCGGCCCGATGTCGCCCAGGCCGAGGACACGGGTTCCATCGGATACGACGGCAATCATGTTGCCGCGGCAGGTCAGGTCAAAAGACAGGTCCGGATCTTTCGTGATTTCCCGGCACGGCTGGGCAACGCCAGGTGTATAAAGGATACTCAAGTCGTCGTGGGTCTTGAGGACTTCCCGGGGAATCGTTTCAATAATGCCGTGTTTGCCGCGGCGGATTTTCATGGCTTCTTCATCAAAATTCATAGCGCTAAAACTCCTCCTGTAACTGATTATGCATTAAAAATGGCCTGAGGCTCTGTAAATTCCAGCATACCATCCTTGCCGCCTTCACGGCCGATACCACTTTCCTTGAAACCGCCGAAAGGCGCTGTGACGTCGCGCGGGCTGTCGTTGACGTAGACATTGCCCGACCAGATGGCTGCTGCTACTTTGGAAGCTTCGTCCTTATCCGGACCCCAGACGGCTGCATTGAGGCCATACGGCGTATCATTGGCAATGGCCAGGGCGTCGTCGACCGTATCATAGGCGATGACGCAGAGGACAGGCCCGAAAATCTCTTCACGGGCAATGGTCATGTCGTTAGTTACGTCGGTAAAGATGACGGGCTTGACATAGTAGCCCTTTTCCGGAGCTTCCGGACGGCTGCCGGCCAAGAGGGTAGCCCCTTCTTCCAGACCTTTGGCGATGTAGGCGTCGACGGTCTGCCACTGGTCATACGAAGCGACAGGGCCGATTTTCGTCGTTTCCAGGGACGGGTCGCCAACGGTGTATTCCGGCAATATCTTCAGCATAAGCTGTTCAACCTTGTCCTTTTCTTCCCGCGGGATGAGTAAGCGTGACAAGGCCGTACAGGTCTGACCACTATTGAGGAAGATGGAATTGAAGCATTGGCGGATGGCTTTTTCATAGTCTGCCCCTTTCAAGAGGATGAAAGGCGACTTGCCGCCCAATTCCATACTGATGCGCTTCATAGAACCTAAGGCACGCTGAGAAACCTTGATACCCGCTGCCGTCGAGCCCGTAAAAGAGACCATAGCGATATGCGGATCATCACAGATGGCATTGCCGACCTGGCTGCCCCGGCCAGCGACGAGGTTGAAGACACCTTTTGGGAAACCAGCCCGGTCAAAGGCTTCTGCCAAATAGTAAGCCGTCACTGGCGTATGCTGACTCGGTTTGAGGACGACTGTCGCTCCGACGAGCAGGGCCGGAACGACTTTCTGGATAATCTGGCCTAAAGGATAATTCCACGGCGTGATGCAGCCGATGACCCCCAGCGGACGACGGTAGACAACGGATTGAGACAAATGTTCGACCAGTGGCAATTCCGGTGCCAAGTCGATATACGACTGGGTCCGCACGAATTGGTAGCCAATATGATGGGTCCGGGCAAAAGCCACGGGAGCCCCCAACTCCTTGACAACAGCGTCGACGAACTGCGGTTCCAATTTAATCATCTGAACCAGCAAATCTTTCATATACGTGATACGATCTTCCAGCGGCATAGCTGACCAAGCCGGAAAAGCCATGGCCGCTGCCTTGGCAGCCGCAGCGACATCATCGGCACCGGCAGCAGCGACCGTAGCAAAGACGCTCTGATCAGCCGGATTTTCGACATCGATATATTGGCCAGATAAAGGTGTGACCCACTGTCCATTGATGTATAATTTCTTTAAATCCATGAAACTACCCCCTTTTACTCGAGATTATTCTTTAATTATAGAGAGAAGTCCTGAATTATGCAAGTCGGAAAAAAAATAGACTGCCCAAAAGGCAGTCTATTTTTAGTGGCTAGCAGCTAATGTTATTTCGCTTCGGCTTCTACAGGGTCCGAGGCGGATACGAAATGGCCGATGATAGAACCGCCGATGAGGCCGATGATGAAGGGCACAATCCAGCCGAAGCCATAAGTTGACAACGGCGTAGCAGCGACAATAGCTTTGGCAAATTCCAGGCTGCTCAAACCCGGCAGGGATTCTAAGAGCGCGAAGATCGTGACCAAGTATACAGAGCCCTTATAGGCGCCGTTATTGGGCATGAAGCGCCCGATGATGCCTAAAACCAGGAGAGCCAGGCACGGCGGATAGCAGACGCCGAAAATCCAGCCGATATAGGTGACGATACCGTCGACGCCGAGGAGCGCTGTCAGGGCCGACAAGATGGAGCAGACGACAGCCACTTGTTTATAGCTGACACGCTTGCCCGTAGCCGTGCTGGTGAATTCAGCTACGGCAGCAACCTGGCCGATGGCCGTCGTCAAGCAGGCCAGGACAACAGCCAAGCCCATAGGGACCATGACCCACGTACCGACGCGCTGGATGATGGCGACCAGGAGTTCGGCACGGCCGATATTCTGGGCATAATCACCGCTGACGCAGGCACCCATGTAGAGCAGACTGCCATAGATGATGAGCAACAAGATGAAGGAAACGATGCCGCAATAAATGAGCACTTTATTGCGCTGGCCGACGGTTGTATACCCCTTGCCATAAATAGAGCTGATAAAGACAGCTGCCATAATGAAGCTGACCAGGACGTCGCCCGTGTTATAGCCGCCGAGGAAGGCGTTGACGAAAGGATGGTCTACAGACGGTGCAACCGGCGTCCCAAGGGGATTGAAGATACCGCTGAAAGCGACGATGACCAGGATCAAGGCCAAGAGCGGCGTCAAATACTTGCCCATGCGGTCCATGACATTATTCTGGTCAGAGACAAAGAAGAAGGTAATGATAAAATAAGCGATGACCAATGGAATGAACGGCGCCGACGGCAGATTGCCCTGGATGCCGAGCTGGATAGCCGTCGCACAAGTACGGGGAATCGATACGAACGTACAGACCAGCATGAGCGCTGCCAAAAGGACATTATACGTATTCTTCCCTACCCGGCCTGTAATGGAATGGACGTCACCATTGAGCCCGATGACGATGAGTGTAAAAATCGGCAGGAAAATGCCAGACAGTGTCAGTCCAGCCAGGCCGGACACGAAATCACTACCACTGTTCAAGCCGAGCTGAGGCGGGAAAATCAAGTTGCCAGCGCCAAAATAGGTGGCAAAGAAAGCAAACCCTAAGATGAGTACATCTATCCCCCGGATAGCCTTGCCGCCAGAAGAATTATTGTTCATGAAAATACCCCCTAAAAACAAATGTGAAAATAAGTACGTAATACACCAAAAGAAAAGAGGCGCTGCCTCCAAGCTGCGCCTCAGTCATAATGATATCTTTCAGGAATAGCCTGTAGGAATTGGCACCTTACCGTAGGCAGGTTGCCGCAGCGTCATCGGGCCCGTCCCTCAGCTGCTCTCGATATAACTTATAGAATTTGTCTGTATTGATATTATTTTATAAAACTCTTAACGATTTGTCAATATATTCATTCTATTTTAATATTTCACTTCTGACAACTAGGACAAAGGTCGGCCAAAAAGCAGTTGTCACATAAGGGCTTGCGGGCTTTGCAGACCCGGCGGCCATGCCAGATGAGCCAATGATGGGCCCGGCTCCACCATTCCTTGGGAATAGCTTTTTGCAGGCCCTTTTCGACTTCTAAGGGCGTCTTCCCTTCGGCCAGTTGCAGGCGGTTGGATACGCGAAAGACGTGGGTATCGACGGCAATGGCCGGCGTATTGAACAAGATACTGACCAGGACATTCGCTGTCTTGCGGCCGACACCGGGCAACTTTACTAACTCATCAAAAGTCTGCGGCACTTCGCCATGATATTTTTCACAAAGAATGGCACAGTTGGCCAGGATATTCTTAGCCTTACTGCGATAGAGACCACAAGTCCGTATCTTTTCTTCCAATCCGGCCGTCCCCAAGGTCAGCATCTTTTCCGGCGTATTGTATTCCGGGAACATGCCGGCCGTCACGATATTGACCCGTTCGTCTGTGCATTGTGCCGACAAGATGACAGCAATCATCAATTCAAACGGCGAATGATAGTGCAAAGCCGGTTTCATGATGCCATACTGGTCCTGGAAGCGCTGTAACATTTCATCTTTTACTTTCTTGGAAATAGCCATATCATTTTACTTCCTCATCTGTATTGATCACGTCGTTCAGGCTGCCCATTTCATAGCCGCTCAAATCGAGGGTGACGTAAGTGAAGCCCGTATCCTTAATAGCCCGGACGATTTCGTCCCGATGGGCCAGGATCGACGGGATTTCATTGACTGCGACTTCGATGCGGGCTATATCGCCATGATAGCGGACGCGCAAGGACCCCTGGATATAAGGAGCTACCGCGGCTTCGGCCGCATCAATCTGGGCCAGGCGGTGCGGCGTCAGGTCCATACCGTACGGGATACGGCTGGCCAAGCAGGCAGCACTCTGTTTATTCCAGGTCTGTAAGCCGAATTCCTTCGACAGAGCCCGGATATCCGCTTTATCCAGGCCCGCTTCGATCATCGGGCTGCGGACAGAGTCGGCTAATTCCTTCAAGGCTTTCATGCCTGGACGATAATCGCCGAGGTCATCGACATTCCCCCCATCGACAACCCACTGATAGCCTTCGGCCTTGGCCAACGCCACGAGCGATGTGAAGCGTATCTTTTTGCAGATATAGCAGCGTTCTGGCGGATTCTTGACGAATTCCGGATCCTCAAATTCCGTCGAGTGTACCAAGCGGTGTTTGACACCGATGACTTTGGCCATGGCCTTGGCATCGGCCGCTTCACTGCCCGGCAGAGTCGCTGAAACAGCCGTCACGGCCAGGACCCGATCGCCCAGGACCTGGTGAGCTGCATAAGTTAGGAAGGTACTGTCGACGCCGCCGGAAAAACCGACGACGACACTGCCCATATCCTTTAAAATCTGCTGGAGTTTTTCATATTTTTTGCTTGTCTCTGTTGAAATCAAAAGAGTTCCCCCTCGAACCAATATATTTTTCATAGAACTGCCGGATGACGCCTTTCATTTCTTCGTCATCGACATATGGCAAAGCCTGCTGCCACAAGGCAGGAGGCACGCCGTAATAGGCTTCGGCGATGCTGCCGGCAATGGCCGCTTGCGTATCCGTATCGCCGTTGAGCCAAATGGCCTTGCGGATCGTGTCTTCATAGTCCGTCCCTTCCAGAAAACATTCGATGGCTTCCGGTACGCTGCCGTCAGTCGTACAAGTAAAGCGATAAGACGGGCGTATCTGCGCCAGTGTCTGGGACAAATCATAGAAATGCGTCCGCATATAAGCAGCAATGGCCTCTTTTCCCTTTCCCTGTCGGGCCAAAAAAATAGCCGAGGCGACAGCGACGACCCCCTTGATAGCCTGCGGATGGTCATGGCTGACAACGGCCGTCAATTCAGCCAGTTCCTGGGCTTCGTCCAGAGAACCGGCTACCCAACCAGCCGGGCTGACGCGCATAGCCGCTCCATTTCCATAACTGCCATAAGCCGGCGCCTTGTCGGACAGGAACCAGCGGCGAAACATACCGCCAAAACCGGCATCGGGATATTTTCGACACCAGTAGCGGAGCTGGCGCCGCAAGGGTTCAACATAGCCGTAGTGAGACGCCTTCCCTTCCATCAAGGCAGCCGCTACGGCTACGGTCGTCACCGTATCATCGGTAAAACGGCTGGCTCTGGTAAATAAAGGGAAGTCCAGAGAATCTGCTGTTTCATTAAATTCATAGACGGAACCGGCAATATCACCGATAATCGCTCCCTTCATGAAATCATCTCCTAAAAGAAATGCGCCGACTCTTCTTTCAATACTTTATCGCGCAAAGCCGACAGCTTGGCACTGCGCTGGACCCACATTTCTTCTGGGTTGACCAGACGCAGATATTCCGGCCATAAGGTCTGGATCTGTTGGTCGGCATAAGCCATGATTTCCTTGAGATCCGGTTTCTGATAGACCAATTCGCCTTTCTGGAAAATCGGGATGAGCATTTTCTGAACGCAGTAGGTCCCACCGGGAATGACCCGCGAACGCCACGGCGCTTTGTCGCTCTGGAGAAGCAGGTCCTTCGATTCATCAATACTTTCGCCTTCGAGAATGATGATGTCAGCCTTCATCTTACCCGTATCTTTATCATAAATACGCAGGACGTTCTTCAGCCCCGGATTAGAAATCTTTTCGACATTGTCGCTCATCTTGATTTTCGGTACAAATTTACCATCATCATACTGGCCGACGAGCTTAAAGACACCGCCTAAAGACGGGCTGTCTTTGGCTGTAATCAAATTCGTGCCGACGCCCCAAGAGTTGATAGCGCAGCCTTGGGCTTTCAATTCGGAAATGAGGTTTTCATCGAGGTCATTCGAGGCCGCAATGATGGCATCCGGGAAGCCTGCGTCGACAAACATCTTGTGCGCTTCTTTCGATAAATAAGCCAAATCACCACTGTCTAAACGGATACCATAAGCCTTAGGCAAGGTACCAGCAGCCTTCATTTCCTTGAAAATCGTGATGGCATCGGGAACGCCCTGTTTCAGCGTATTATACGTATCGGCCAGGAGGATAAGGTTGTTCGGGTACTGGCGGGCATAGGCGCGAAAGGCTTCCAGTTCTGACGAGAAGCTCATAACCCAGCTGTGGGCCATCGTCCCTAAAATTGGCATGCCGAACTTAGCCCCGGCCAGGACGTTACTAGTCCCGTTAAAGCCGCCGATCATGGCCGAACGGGCGCCGTAGACACCGGCCGATTTCCCCTGAGCCCGGCGCAGGCCGAATTCCATGAGGTTGTCCTTACCAGCCACCGTCCGGACGCGGCGAGCCTTGGTGGCAATAAGGCTTTCATGGTTCATGATCATGGACATGCATGTTTCTAACAATAACGCTTCGTCCTTCTTGGTCTGGACGCGCAGGAGCACTTCCTGGGGAAAGGCGACAGTCCCTTCGGGCATGGCATAGATGTCGCCCGTAAAGCGCAGGTCTTTCAAGTAATCGAGGAATTCGTCCTGGAAGAAACCGGTACTCTTCAGATAGGCTAGGTCGTCGTCACTGAGATGTATATTGTGTACATAATCGATGAGATGTTCCAACCCAGCTACGACTGTATAGCCCCCTTGAAAGGGATTGGTCCGATAATAGCGGTCAAACACGCATTGCTGTTCGTGCTTACCTTCAAAAAATAAGCCCTGCATCATGGTCAACTGGTACAGGTCCGTCAATAACGCTTTCGTATACAAGATAACTCGCCTCCAAAAAGTAGTTATTCTTATTATACATCAGTTAACGATAAAGGAACAACGAATTACCGATTTTGCATACATTGAAAATTCCTATACGGACTTGGCATGATAAAATAGGCTGTCACAGTATGACAGCCTATTTTTACGTTGATCGTAGGTCGTTTATCGTTTGTCCTAGGAAATTAAAAATGTCAATCCCTCGCGATAAACTACGAACAAAAAAACTATACAGTAGGGGCGACCGCGACCACGTGGGGCTTATTTTCTCTTCAACACCTTATGGACGGCTTGGATGACATCGGCTGCTGACAGGTTATAGGCTTTCAAGAGAGCGTCTGGCTTCCCTGATTCGCCGAAGCGGTCCTGGATACCGACGAGTTCCACTGGGACGCAGCAATGCTGGGCCAGGGCTTCGCAGATGGCGCCGCCCAGACCGCCCATAATCTGATGTTCTTCACAGACGACGACGGCTCCCGTTTCAGCCGCACAGGTACAGACCGTATCCAGGTCCAGCGGTTTTACCGTATGGATGTTGACGACGCGGGCCGAAATGCCTTCCCGGGACAGTTCATCGGCCGCCGTCAGGGCTTCATGGACCATGAGGCCGTTGGCGAAAAGGGTCACATCGCTCCCATCCCGGAAGATGGCCGCTTTATAGAGATCGAAAGGAGAATCCTTATCGGTGACGACCGGCGCCGGGTTGCGGCCGAAGCGGACATAAGACGGCCCTTTTATATCATAAACAGCCAGCGTCGCCTTATATGTTTCCCACCAGTCACACGGCGTAATGACCATCATATGGGGAATAACCCGCATGAGGGCAATGTCCTCCAAGGCCTGATGAGTAGCGCCATCAGGCCCGACAGAAATACCGGCATGGGCACCGCCGAGCTTGACGTTGAGATTATTATAGCAGACCGTATTGCGTATTTGTCCCCACGCCCGGCCTGTCAAAAAGACACCGTATGTCGAAAGGAAAGGGACGAAACCCGTCAGGGACAGGCCAGCAGCCGTACCGACCAGGTCCTGTTCCGATATACCAACATTAATATATTTTTCAGGATATTTCTGGCGAATCCATTCGGTCCGCGTCGATTTGGCGACGTCCGCATCGAGGACGAGGACATCGTCGTGAAGGCGGCACAGTTCCAGCAGGGCCTTTCCATAGCCGTCGCGCATCGGTACTCGTTCCATTACGGCACCTCCGTTGTCAATTCATCCATGGCCAGGCGGTACTGGGCTTCATCTGGCGCCGTACCGTGCCATTCCGCTTGATTTTCCATATATGATACACCCTTCCCCTTAATGGTATGAGCCAGGATGACAGTTGGCTTCCCGCGATAGGCCTTGGCAGCACCATAAGCGTCGTACAGGGCATCCGTATCGTGACCATTCACACAGAGGACGTGCCAGCCAAAACTTTCCCATTTTTCATCCATAGGTTCCATATTCTTGATCGATACCAAGGAATCGACGAGCTGCAGGCCATTGCAATCGACAATCAGACAAACATTGTCCAAATGGTGCTGTGAGGCAAAAGCGGCAGCTTCCCAAATCTGGCCTTCCTGCTGCTCCCCATCGCCGATAAGGCAGAAGACTTCCGGTGTTTCATGGCGCAGTTTCAAGGCCAGGGCAATGCCGTTGGCAATGGACAGACCTTGGCCCAGAGAGCCGACAGCACAGTCGAGACAGGGCAGTTTCTCTAAATTAGGATGACCCTGTAAGGCACTGCCGACAGTCCGCAGCGTATCGAGCAGAGCCAGGGGAAAATACCCCTTGTGGGCCAAAATACTGTAATAAGCCGGGGCCGCATGGCCCTTGGACAAGACAAAACGATCCCGTTCCGGCGCATGGGGCCAGTCAGGAAAACACGTAAAGACATCGGTAAAATAAAGTGTGGCCATGATTTCGACAGCTGATAGTGAACTGCCCGGATGGCCAGAACCGGCACGGTAAATAGACCGAACCGTATCCCGCCGTATCTGCGTACACACGTCATGTAGATCATGCTTCATGAAGCATAGCCTCCTATATCAGGCCGTCAAGAAAAAAACGCCGCATACCCCCGTTTATGTCTGACGGCGATACGCGTGCGTTCGGACATACGACCTCTTTTGTTCGTTTCCATTTCTTGATTTTATTGTACAATGATTATATACACAAGTCAAACAGAATATACCATCTGGCTATGCTTCATGACTGCATAGCCAGACGTGCTTTCGTAATATAAATAAATGGCATAAAAAAAGAGGCTGCCCTTGAAGGCAGCCTCCTTCCCCTATTCTTTCATGGCTTTGACGACTTCTGGATCTACGGCGAAACCGTGGGCTTCATCAGGGAAACTGCGGTCCTTGACGTCGTGGATATATTGCCCTACGGCATCGACGATGGTCTGATGGAGGTCAGCATAGGTCTTGACGAATTTCGGGCGGAAACCATTGCTCATGCCGAGGAGATCCGTGCAAACCAAGACCTGGCCATCGGTCCCATTGCCAGCCCCAATGCCGATGGTAGCCGCCGTATGCAGGGCTTTGGTGATTTCCGTCGCAATGTCCGTCGGGACACATTCCAAGGTAATGGCAAAGGCACCAGCCTCTTCCAGTTTCAATGCATCGGCAATCAATTTCTTAGCTGTTTCACTGTTCTTACCTTGGACACGGAATCCGCCGAGCTGATGGACGGACTGCGGCGTCAAGCCAATGTGGCCGACGACAGGGATACCGGCTGTCGTCATGGCTTTGACAGCTTCGCAGACACTGGCGCCGCCTTCGAGCTTGACGGCATCGCAGCCCGTTTCCTTCATGAGCCGGCCAGCATTGTGCAAGGCCTGCTGAGTGCTTTCCTGATAACTCATGAAAGGCATGTCTCCGACGACCAGGGCCCGTTTGACGCCGCGGACAACAGCTGCCGTGTGGTGGATCATATCTTCCATCGTGACCGGCAGGGTCGACGTATGGCCCATGACAACATTGCCCAGGGAATCGCCGACGAGAATCATATCGATACCGGCTTCATCGACATTCTGAGCCATGATGTAGTCATAAGCGGTAATCATGGAAATCGGCGTGCCTTCCTGTTTCATTTTCTTAATGGTCAGATTGGTTACTTTTTTGTTCATAATAGACTCCTTCTGCCATCGCAAGGATTCTTGTCAGCTCGTCGTGCTGTTGTGCTGTAATCGTTTCGTTCTTTAAGGCTAAATCGGCAGCGGCGCGGCCAAAAGCACAGTACGGATGTATCAGTTCACCTGGCATGACCGCCAAATGCTTGACGATAGTCCCAACATCACCGCGGGACACAGGCCCTGTCAAGGCCGTCTGCCAGACATTTCGTTCCCGGACATTCTGCAAAGTTCCGTCGACAAGAGGCATGAGGGCCTTTGCCGCATCATCGTCACTCGCCGTCCAGCGGCGCATAAGCTGTTGGGCCAAGGCCAGAGCCGTCACGACGTAATTGGAACAGAAACAGGCTGCTGCATGGTAGAGCATCCGTTCTTCTGAAGGCACGAAAAAAGGCGTGCTTCCCAAGGTACGGACGATTCTTTCTGCAACTCCCCGGGCCTGTTCATCCCCATCGACAGCCATGTAAATCCCCTTCAGCCGATCCATTGACGGTCCAGCAAAACTTTGCAGCGGATGGATGCTCCCCGTATGGATTCCCAAAGACGCCAATGATTCAAGAGGTGACAGATTCATAGCTCCGCTGCAATGGAATACACAGCGGTGGGATAGCCTGCCATCTTCTTTCAAAGATGCAGCCAGTTGCTGGCTCACAGAAGCCAAGACATCATCGCGCACCGTCAGCAACAGGACATCGCAGTGCCGTGCGAGTTCAGCGCCGTCAGTATAGGCAGTGACGTGGAGGCGGCGAGCCTTCTGTAAAGTACTTTCTTCGGTGGAACAAAGTATTCCTTCGACATCGGAAGGAAAAGCTAATACAAAAGAAGCGCCGACTCTGCCGGCGCCGATAATACCTAAACGCATGATAACTCCCTCAAAAAAAGCGCACTCCCCCGGGAATGCGCATAAAAAGCCTACGTTTACAAGAATTCGTCCCGGTCTTTCGATCCAAGCGATATGCTATAAAATTATGATAGATAAATGGTTCAGACGTTATATGGTACGGATCCAAAAGATTCCGTCCAACCCGAATCACATGTACAGGATACTACATTTGTGAAACTTTTACCAATAACTTTTAAGAATAGATATATATGATACTAAAAAAGGCGCTGCCTTCATAGGACAACGCCTTTTTTTTCACACAATATGGTGGGCGGTAATGGATTCGAACCATCGACCCCCTCGATGTCAACGAGATACTCTAACCAACTGAGCTAACCGCCCATATTCTGTATGTCTTCGTGCGACTTGTTTATTATAACGTACTTCTCCTCTTTTGACAAGTCTATTTTCACTATTTTTTTACACTATTGACTTGAACTCCACTCCAGCTAGTATAATAAAGGCAAGGAGGGATTACTTTGAAAATAAAAGATGTCAGTGAAAAGTTCCAACTTTCGCCGGATACGCTGCGCTACTACGAAAAAATAGGACTAATCCGCAATGTCCCGCGCGATAAGAATGGTATCCGCGATTATACTAAGGAAAACTGCGATACCATCGCCTTCATCAAGTGCATGCGCGCTGCCAGTGTCTCCATCGACGGCCTGTCGCGATATATGGAACTCTTCCAGCAAGGCGATGCGACCCGCGCAGCACGCCGTCAAATCCTAGTCGACGAACGAAACCATCTGGAAAGCCGTCAAAAAGACATCCAGGAAGCCCTGCAGCATTTGAACTGGAAAATCAAGCGATATGATGAAGGAAAGTTCTGATAGCAGTCAACATCCTACAAAAAAGAGCTGCCTATAAAGACAGCTCCTTTTCGCACGATATGGTGGGCGATAATGGATTCGAACCATCGACCCCCTCGATGTCAACGAGATACTCTAACCAACTGAGCTAACCGCCCATATTTTGTACTTCTCCGTGCGACTTGTTTATTATAACCTACTTTTATCTCTTTGACAAGGGGTATGTAAAAATTATTTCAACATTTTTTTGATTTCATACGTCACTTGGCGCTCATTCAATACGGTATCGAAGGGACGTGTCATCTGGCCGCCGCAGGCAATGAAGAAGAGCTGCGGTACCTGATGGATGCCGTATTCGCGGAGCATCTGTTCCTGAGCGCGGTATAGGGGCAAGCCATATCCCTGTTGGCGGACATAGGCCTGACTAGCTGCTGTATCCGGTCCGACAGGGATGGTCACGAAATAGATGTCCTGACCGTACTGGACATAAGCTTTTTCCAAGATAGCCAGCTGGCGCAAGCTGTCACCGCTCCAGGACGCCCAGAAAAAGAGACAGACCGGTTTCTGGTTATACAAGGTCTGTAAGCGTATATCCCCATTAGGAGATAGCAGGACTTCATCAGGTGCCAGCATTTCCGTTTCCCGTTCACTTATTTCTTCCGCTTCCCTGACGACACCGGAACTATAGGCATCTTCTTCTTTGCCAGGCCAGAAAAAGGCCGTCAGTATCAAACAGATACAGGCCAATCCGACCAGGATTTTCGTCTTGATGGTCATGTCTCTCCCTCTCTCCCCTATTCACCTATCCATTATAACTGAAAAAAGTGGCTCGTGGCTAGTAGTTAGCGGCCCGTTTGATGTCTCTTATAATATTTAAAACCATCCGCTAACCCTTAATCACTAGCCACGAACAGCTAAAAGAGGGCTTGTCGTCATGCGACAAGCCCTTGAGTCTGGGGATAGGATCTATGAAAATTACGTATTATGCGTGAATGTAGATGCGGACGGCCCGGTTGATGAGATTGATCTTGCGGCCGTAGAAAACGTAGTACATAACAAAGCAAGCAATGGCTACGACAGCAGCGACGGCATAGAGCTGGGGGAAGGTGAGCAGGCCATGAAGGCTGCCTAGGACATAAGGGCCAACGCCGATGCCGAGGTCCAAGGCGACGAAGTACGTCGATAAGGCAACGCTGATGCGGTACGACGGCGTCAATTTAATGCAGACAGCCTGCCCGTTGGACATGAACGTACCATAGCCAAGGCCAACGAAAACGCCCGATAAGAGCAGCTGCCAAGAAGCACCGGTAATGCTGATGAGGAACAAGCCGATGGCCAGGCAGATGTAGCAAGGATAGAGGACGTAGTTTTCGCCTTTGTGGTCGAAGATGACGCCCGTCATCGGACGAGTGATAGTGATGACAACGGCATAGACGACGAAGAAGAACGTGCCGGCCTGGACCAGGTTGATTTCACGAGCATAAGCGGCCAAGAATGTCAGGACACTGGAATAAGCGAAGCCCATGAAGAACCCGATGATGGAGATGATCAATACGCGATATTCAACGTAATTATCAAGGCTCATAGCGTTCATCTTGGCAACCTGTTCAGAAGTAAGGGTGATTTCGTCAATATGAAGGGCAATGCAGCCGATCATGCACAAACCGACGAGGACGGCGCAAAGGGTAATGATAAAAGTAAAGTTAGTTACGACGATGAGGAACATGCCTAAGAAAGGACCGACTGCAGCAGCCAGGCTAGTGCTCAAGCCGTAATAGTTGATGCCTTCGCCTCGCTTATCGGCAGGAATACAGGAAGCGACAATCGTGTTCGTCGCTGTCGAAACGATGCCATAGGCCATGCCGTTGAGGAAACGGATGCCAAAGAGAATCGCGAGATTCGGGATATAAAAATATAATAATGTCGTTACAAAATAGAGGAGAATCCCACCATATAACGATTTGCGGCGGCCATACAATTCAATGGCTTTACCAAACTGCAAACGTGCCAGCAAGGTGCCGACGATAAAGATGCCCGAAGCCAGGCCGGCTTCACCGAGAGAAGCGTGCAACTGGTCTTTAGCGACGACGGCAATGATAACCATCAATAAATAATAAATGAGATAGACTACAAAATTGATACCTGTGTCGAGAAGGAAATCTTTGTTCCAAAGTGATTGATTCGACATTCTGTATTCACTGCTCCTTTCATATTTGCAAGCTAGATTCTACACCTTCTCTCCGCTCTTGTATAACGCAAAAAAAAGATATCTGTCATCATTTTTTACGATGGCAGATACCTTTATCATTATTTTTTAATATGATACACACGGCGGATATAGTCGACGAAGACCTGTATCGTCGCATACTTGGGATTATCTTTCTTATAGACCAGATAACAAGGCAGGCGCAGGGGCGGTTCCAATTCGCAATAGCCATCGTCCATGCCCATGGCCTGGAGAAATCGTTCCGGCAAGATAGCTCCGATGCGGTTCTGCTGGCAATAGTTCATCATGGCATAAGGCGTGGAGAACCAGGCCTGCGTTTCCTGAGGCGGACAGGCATGGGCTGTGAAATAGTGATTGATGTAACTATTCATCGCGTATTGCGGAGAATACTGTGCCAAAGGTTGGGACGCCACATATTGCGGCGTCACCGAATGTCGCGGCAAATTCAGGTTCGGTCCGTAATAGACGAGGTTCTCGATGCCAAAAAAGACCTTCTCATACTCTTCCAGATGCAAAGCCGGCAGATAAAAGAGGGACACGATATCCAATTTATCATCTTTCAGCCATTGAATCATCTCCCGGACTTCCAAGTTGTAGACCCGGAAAGAGGCTCCGCTGTGGTGCTCCTGGAAATAAGCGAGATGGCGGTTCATGTGGACATCGCCTAAGGACAGCATGATTCCTACCGACAAGGGCTGGGTCTTTCCAGTCCGCCCTGGCAGTTCGCTCATGGCTTCTTCTAATTCTCCCAAAATATGGGATATTTTCGTGTAGAACATCTTGCCAGCCGGCGTCAGATGGCTTCCCCTGTTCGAGCGTTCAATAAGGCGGACGCCGACGAGGTCTTCTAGTTTCTTCATCTGCGCACTAAAAGCCGACTGGGTAATATTAGCGGCATTGGCAGCAGTCGTGAAATTACCATACTTCCCATAAATGACGAAATTCCGCAACTGCTGTATCGACGGTAAATCCATAGGGCCTCCTTTTTCGTTCCTCGTAGTTCGTTCATCGTAGGCCGAAAAAACATCCCATTGCGATGAACTATGAACGATAAAGCAAAAAGGCCCTGCATGATGGCCGAAACCTTCATGCAGGGCCCCTTTAATCACTTATTCATCTAAGAGTTCATCGAATTTTGCATTGGCTGCGTCGAATTCTTCATCCGTCGGTGCGACGTAGACGTCTTCGCCATCTTCCTGGTCGACGCGGGCGATGATAGCATCGCCGCCTTCTTCGTCTTCCGTGACTTCGACGAGCAAGGCGAATACTTTGCCATCCAGGCTGATGCGCTGTACTTCTTGATATTCCACTTCGTTGCCTTCGTCATCGGTAGCGGTTACGATGATGACTTCTTCCAATTCGTTGTTCATTTCTTCCGACATAGTAGTCCTCCTTAATGAGCATGAGCGTCTAAATAATTCTGTAAAATAAGGATTGCTGCCATTTTATCGACAAACTGCTTGCGCTTTTCGCGCCGCACATTGCCTTCCTTTAATACATTCTGGGCCATAACGGTCGTCAGGCGTTCATCCCAATAGACAATGTCTATATCCGGGACGGTTTGCTGGAATCGTTCGACGAATTCTTCGATTTTCTTCATATTATCGCTGTAGTCACCGTTCATATGACGCGGCTTACCTACGACGATGCGGTGTACTTCTTTTTCTTTAATCAGTTCGCGCAGACGGGCAAAGTCTGCTTCATCGGATTTACGGCGAATCGTCTCTACGCCCTGTGCCGTAATCAGCAAGGCATCGCTGCAGGCAACACCGATGGTCTTGGAACCGACATCGAGTCCTAAAATTCTCATATGTCTCCTATAAATTGTGCTGTTTGACGTACGAACGGACTAATTCTTCGATGAGTTCATCCCGTTCAATGCGCCGGATATTGCTGCGAGCATTATTGTGGCTCGTAATATACGTCGGGTCACCGGACAGGAGATAGCCTACGATCTGATTAATCGGGTTGTATCCTTTTTCTTCCAATGCGTGATATACATCTTCCAGAATCATGGATGCAACGGTCTGTTCTTCACTTCGGTTTTGCATAATCATCGTTTCGTCGCTTACTGCCATGTTCACTCACATCCTTTTTATTCAACTGGCATGACTGCCAAAAATTTATGCTAACATATCGCGGACAGCGGCTGCACCGGCTTTGAGGGCATCACCCAATTTTTCCGGTTCCTTGCCGCCGGCCTGAGCCATATCGGGACGGCCGCCGCCATTGCCGCCAGCAGCCTGAGCCGCCGCTTTGATGATCTTGCCGGCATGGAGCCCTTTCTTGGTATCGCTCTTGGCAACTTTGCAGACGAAGTTCACTTTATCGCCATTCGTCATGCCCAAGAGAACGACGCCGCTGCCAATCTTGTCGAGAACGGTATCGGCCAAATCGCGCAAGTTATCCATGGAATCAGCCTGAGCCACAGCTGCGACGACGGGAACGCCGCTAATATCTTCTTTCGCTGCCAAGATGCTATCCATATCGGACAGGGCTGCGTCTTTTTTAAGCTGAGCCAATTCTTTTTCCGTATCCTTGAGCTGAGTCAGGAGAGCTTCCAGTTTGGCTGGCGCATCGCTGACCTTTGCTTTTAAGAGACCTGCCAGTTGCTGCAGTTCCTGCGATTCATCTTTGGCCAGTTTGAGGGATGCCGGGCCGGTGACAGCTTCGATACGGCGGACGCCGGAGCCAGTCCCAGTTTCGCTGGTGATGCGGAACGTACCGATGACCGACGTATTGGCGACATGGGAGCCGCCACAGAGTTCGCAGCTGAAGTCGTCGACAGATACAACGCGGACGACATCACCGTATTTTTCACCGAACAAAGCCATAGCCCCTTTTTCTTTGGCTGCATCGAGGGCCATTTCTTCAATGGTAACGGGGACAGCCTTGAGGATTTCTTCATTGACTAAGGCTTCAATTTTATCCAATTCGGCCTGGGTGACCGGCGAGAAGTGGGTGAAGTCGAAGCGCAGGTGATCCGGCGTAACCAAGGAACCAGCCTGATTGACGTGGTTACCCAAGACCTTGCGCAGGGCAGCCTGCAAGAGGTGCGTTGCCGTATGGTTGCGGGCCAGGTTCAAATGGCGCTGTTTATCGACGGCAATATCGACGGCATCGCCGGTACGGAGAACACCTTCTGTAATGTTAGCAATGAGGTATACTAGGCCATTCGGCAGTGCCTGGGCATCCGTGACCTGGGCCTTGCCTTCAGCAGCACAGAGGACCCCTGTATCGCTGAGCTGGCCGCCGCCTTCAGCATGGAAAGGATTGTCGTCGAGGATAATCGTCACTTCTTGGCCGTCGCGGGCTTCATTGATTTCAACGCCTTCCTTACCGAGCATAGCAATAGTCGCTTTGACAGCCTTTTCGTCATTGACCAATTTCGACTGGTCCAATTTCGTCGTATCCGGCGTAACGACTTTGGCTGATACTTTGGTATGAGCAGCGCGAGCCCGTTCCTGCTGTTCTTTCATCGCTTCCTGGAAGCCCTCTTTGTCGACGGTGAACCCCTGTTCGCCAGCAATTTCTTCGGTCAGTTCCATCGGGAAGCCATACGTATCGTAGAGTTTGAAGACTTCAGCTCCCGTAAGGACTTTATCGTCGCCTACATGGGCCATCATATCATTGAGCAGTTCCATGCCCTGTGCTAGGGTAGCACTGAACTGTTTTTCTTCTGTATTGATGATCTGTTTAATAAGCGCTTCGTGTTCTCGCGTTTCCGGATATTCATCGCCGAGGATGTCCAATACCGTATCAACGAGACCGGCCAGGAAGAGATCCTTGATCCCCAAAAGACGGCCGAAGCGGACGGCACGGCGCAGGATACGGCGCAGGACATAACCACGGCCTTCATTGGACGGCAGGATGCCATCGGAAATCATAAAAGTAATAGCGCGGATATGGTCGGCAATGACCTTCATGGCCATCTTCTGGCGAGGATTATTGTAATCGCCGCCGGAAATAGCGATAACTTTTTCGATGATTGGGAAGATGAGGTCCGTTTCAAAGTTCGATTCTTTCTGCTGAATGACCGAAGCCAGCCGTTCCAGACCACAGCCCGTATCGATATTCTTCTTGGCCAGCGGTTCGTACTTGCCATCTTTGGTATGATTGTACTGGGTAAAGACGAGGTTCCAGATTTCCAGATAGCGGTCGCAGTCACAGCCGACGGTACACGTCGGTTTACCGCAGCCCCGTTCCGGGCCGAGGTCATAGAAGATTTCGCTGTCCGGACCACACGGACCTTCGCCGATTTCCCAGAAGTTATCTTCGAATTTAAAGATACGTTCGTCAGCCAAGCCAATCATATTATGCCAGTAGTCATAGGCTTCTTTGTCATCAGGATAGATAGTGACATACAATTTATCCGTATCCAGTTCCAAGACTTTGGTCAAGAATTCCCAGGCCCAGGAAATGGCTTCTTTTTTAAAGTAGTTGCCAAAGGAGAAATTGCCCAGCATTTCAAAGAACGTATGGTGACGGGCAGTACGGCCTACGTTGTCGATATCGTCGGTGCGGATACACTTCTGACTCGTCGTGACGCGGTACGACGGTGGTACGAGCTTACCCGTGAAATACGGTTTGAGCGGTGCCATGCCGGCGCCGATGAGGAGCAGGCTTGGGTCGTTTTCCGGAATGAGCGGAAAACTGTGCAGGACCAGGTGCTCCTTGCTCTTAAAGAACTGTAAATAGGCTTTGCGGATTTCATTACCCGTCATGTACTTCATATAGTAAACACTCCCTCTAAATATCTTTCTACATGGGAAAATTATACGCTCATTTCCCCCTGTTCGGCAACCTTTTCTTGTTATTTTTTATCTCATAACCCGGTTGTATAAGGAAAGGCTAGAGGACGACTGTTCCCTAGCCAGTTTGCCTATCTCCGGACCCGTGTAGCACCGACATAGCGCGGCGACCAATAGCCGCTGTCGAGGCTGTCTACGCGGATGCCGCCACTGCTGGTGGCACTGATGAAATTGTTGTTGCCGACATAGATTCCCGTGTGGGATACACCCGGTTCATACGTCGTAAAGAAGACCAGGTCGCCCGGCATGAGTTCACTGCGGCGGATCCGCTGGCCGACTGCATATTGTTCATCTGCCAGACGCGGCAGATTGATGCCATTATGGGAAAAGACATATTTCGTAAAGCCTGAGCAGTCAAAACCTTCATCTGGAGTATTACCGCCGAATACATAGGGAATACCCAAGTATTGGTATGCTGAATTGACCAGCTGATTGCCGAAAGCATCGCCGCCGCTGAAATGACGGTATTTGGAGATAGCGCTATTGTTGAAGCGTGTCCCCTGTCCTTTCTTCATGACCGGCTTAGGCGGCAGCATAGAACGATTGCCTGTCAGCAGATAATAGGTCCAGCCGCCGACTTTACCACTGACCTGAATTTTCTTATCCTTCTGATACTGCGATACGGCCCGGGCTGTATCGTTGGTGTAAACGCCGTTGACATTGACCCGATAGCCTTTACTGCGAAGAATCTGCTGAATCGAACGAACTTCGTCACCTCGGCTGCCGATAGTCAGCGGAGAAGCTGCCAGCGCCGGTAGTGCGGCAAAAACGAAAAGTGCGGCAATGATCCAAACTTTACTGATTTTTTTCCACATAAATACTCCTCTCTGTCTCGAAGGGCATACAACGCACCCTACCTGTCTTTATGCTGCCCGAGTTCAGCTCGCAGCCAATACAGAGGTCTGTGTTTCACCTCTTCAAATATACGTCCTATATACTCTCCGATAACACCAATAAAGATGAGCTGGAACCCGCTGAACAGACAGTCGATGATCATCGTCGTCGTCCATCCCGGCACGGCTTCGCCCATTATATTGCAATAGATGACATGCAAAATCAGGAGCAAGCTCAATAAGCCGCTCAGCATGCCGATATAAAAGGAAATCCGCAGGGGAATCTTGGAATAAGCCATGATCCCGTCCAGGGCAAAATGAAGCATCTTGCGTACGGAAAACTTCGATTTCCCAGCATAACGCTTCGGCGCTACAAAATGAATGAAAGTCTGCGTATAGCCGATATCCCCAATAAGACCGCGGATGAAACGGTCGTGTTCCCGGAACTGCTTGAACGTTTCCAGAACCCGCTTATCGATGAGGCGGAAGTCAGACCCGCCCGGTGTGATGTGGACTGGAGATACAGTATTCAGTATACGGTAATACCATTTCGATGTCATGCGCTTGAGGAAACCAGCATCATCCGTTGCTTCCCGTATGGTCTGGACGACATCGTTGCCTTCGCGCCATTTCTGGACCAATTCAGGAATCATCGACGGCGGATGCTGCAAATCACCATCCATGGTAATCACGGCGTCGCCAAGAGCATGATCCATACCGCAAGTAATGGCCAGCTGATGACCGAAGTTGCGGGCCAGGATAAAAGCCCGCACGTGTTCATCCTGCTGAGTCAAGCGGCTGAGGATGAGGGGCGTTGCATCTTTAGAACCGTCGTCGACAAAGATGATTTCATAATCCATATCGAGTGTCGCTGCGGCTTTCGTCGCCTCTTCATAGAATTTCTCAATGTTCGGCTGTTCATTGTATACAGGAACGACAATAGACAATAACTGTCGTCCCGTCCCTCTCGTTTCTAAATTCAATTATATCATCCCAATATTTTGGTTGTCAAAACCGGCAGCCTTGCTTTCTGCTACGACAGACGCCAGAAACTTGCTGATTTCCGCCTGTGAAGCATAGCCGATAATGCGTTTGAGTGGCTTACCGCCTTTAAAAAACAATAATGTCGGAACCGCCATAATTTCATACTTTTCGGCAATATTCCGCATCGTATCGACATTGATGCGTACTACCTTCACAGCATCGCCAAAATCTGCGGCAGCCTGGCTGATTTCTGAATGAACCATCTTGCACGGCTCGCACCAGGGAGCCCAGAAGTCTGCGATGACAATGCCTGGCTGATGAAGGACCTTCACAGAAAAATCGGCATCACTGTCAATCGAAACTACTGCCATGATTATACAACCTCCCATCTGGCCGATGTAAATCAAATTTATTATACCACTTTCGCTTAATGAAACCAACTAGAAAGATTGTTCTTTTTGAACCTCTCCCGCTTATAGAAACGGGAGATTCTTGAGAAGTTTGATACATGGACTAACGCCTGACAACCTATCCCAA